>ERZ791865.19-NODE-19-length-279534-cov-10.722054_pt1 | contig 279534 bp, 222 predicted proteins | sample MGYA00509942_ERZ791865 | MGnify/ENA primary metagenome ERZ791865 (study PRJEB30046, sample SAMN00792098) | human gut metagenome | study: EMG produced TPA metagenomics assembly of the A metagenome-wide association study of gut microbiota in type 2...
CAAAGGCTGTGCCGCAATTCTCGGAGGCGCCCAGCAGCCGCAGGTTGCGGGCCGCGACGGCCGCCAGCACGGGATCGCGTTCGAGCGCCACGACGCGCCGGAAGTGGCGGCCCAACGCCAGCGCGTCGACGCCCAGCCCGCAGGTCAGATCGAGCGCCGTGTCGCCCGCCGGCTCCTTGTGTGCGGCGCACGCCTCGCTCGACGCCTGTTCGAAGGCGCGCGGCGGCAGGATGCAGCGTGCGGCGTAGTAGGAGGGGAGTTTCGTGCGGGCGCGTTCGAGGTATTTGACCTGCGTGGCCACCAGCGCGGCGTGGGGTGTGCGCCGGTCGAGCGCCACGGCCAGCGGATCGCGGCCGAGATTCTCCTCCACGGCGCGCCGCACGTCGTCGCGGCACAACGTATCGAACTCTTCGCGTGTCATGCGGGCAAAGTTACCGATTTTTCCGCCATGGACGGTATGCCACGAGGGTGAAAATTACGAAAAAGAGATAGACCACGGCGGTCTGCGCCGCCGTCATCCGGTAGTCGATCGCGGCACAGGGCAGGGCGGCCGCTTCGGCGACCAGCCGGTTTTGCAGCCACAGCAGCCCTTCGAGCAGCGGACGGATGACGACCGAAAGGGGCGGCCAGGGGATCGCCAGCCACAGCAGCGATACCCCGACCACCCCGTAGGTGAGCAGGATGACGGGCGGATTGACCGCCAGTCCGACGAGCGGGATCTGCCCGAAGCAGTAGGATACGAGCGGCGCCGTCGCCGTCGAGGCGACCGCGCCGACGACGAGCATTCCCACCGCGGCGTTTGCCGCCCGCCACGGCGTGCGCAGCCGCCGGTAGAGCGGGATACCCCATAGGAGGATCGCCGCCACGGAGAGGAACGACAGCTGGAACCCGACGTGGAAGAGATAGGACGGCCGCCACAGCAGCATCCCGAAGGCCGCCGCGGAGAGGATGTTGACGCCTGCGTAGCGCGACGTCGTGGCCAGCGCCAGTTGCAGGGCCGTGAACATCACGGCGGCGCGGATCGTGCCGGGCGACAGCCCTGCCGCCGCGGCGAAGAGCCAGATGACGGCGATGGCCGCCGCATTGCGCAGGAGATGGCCTCGGTGCAGCAGCGCGAGGGCTCCCAGCAGCAGATTGACGTAGAGGAAAACCATCCCCACGTGAAGCCCCGATACGGCCAGCACGTGTGCCGTTCCCGTGCGGGCGTAGGGCGCACGCCGCTCGGGTGTCAGCTCCGTCTGGTCGCCTGCGGCCATCGCCAGCGCGACGGCCTCCGTGTCGGGCGGGAGATGGAGCCGTCGGATGCGTTCCGACGCCGCTTCGTGGAGGCGGTTCGTGCCGGCGGGGCCGTAGGCCGGTTGGGGTCGCAGCGCGGGCAGCGCCATGCCGAGCAGCAGCAGGGCGATGGCGATGTAGCCGTTGCCGATGCGCCGTCGATACGTTATGAAGGCCATGAGTGTCGCTGCGGCGAAGGCTGCGGCCAGAAAACCGGCCGGCAGGGTCGCGTAGCGGGCGACGGCCACTCCCGCCGCCGTGAAGAGCAGTACCCAGGCCATCGGGTACGGCCCCGCGGCCTTCCGGAGCGGACGGCTTTGGCTGTGCGGCGGATGCAGCGGCGTGTCTCCCATACCGCAAATATAGCATGAAAAGTCAGAAATCCGCGCTGAAAAGCCGCCATCCTTCGGCGATCTCCGCCTCGTCGGGTTCCACGCCGTTCTCCACGCGCGCCATCGCCGCCGCGATGCGCGTCATGGTCGGGCCGTCGCGGGTGTCGATTTCGGCGTCGGGGTCGACGCCGCTTCGCCGGACGACGGTGCGCAGATAGGCGCCCGTGTCGTTCTCCGAGGGCGGGGCCCAGCGGGCGATCATCCCGCGCAGGGTGGCGATGCGGTGGCGGACGCGGTAGGTGTGCAGCAGGACGAACATCGCGCGGTAACCCCACGCCGTCGAGGCGAACGTCTTGAAAGCCGCGTCGTCGCTCTCCGTCTCGCCCTTGTAGCGCACGGCCGAGCGGCGGATGTTGCCCGGGTTGCGGTTGCGCAGGCCGCGCGGCAGCTCAGACATCGCCCGCCTCCTTTCGCATACGCCGCCGTACGTAGCGTTTCAGCCAGCGGAACAGCGGTGCGTCCGAGAGCTGGGCGGCGTTTTCGAGGAACGACCAGAACTCCACGCCGCAGGCGAAGCCCGTGAAGAGCCGCGCCGCGTGCAGATCCATGAAGTCGAGCACGTGGCGGTCGACGGCCCACGCCATGACGATGCCCGTGGCGACGAGCGCGAGTTTCTGCACCGTGCGCCACGCCTCGGCGCTTTCGAACCACCACGGACGGCCTTCGCGCCGTGCGACGGCGCGGCTGGCTGCCACGCCCGTCAGGAAATCGACGGCGATGAAGCCGAAGACGCACGCTACCAGCGGCACGATGGGGGCGAACCAGCCGGCCAGTGCGGCCGCTGCGCCGCTAACGGGTCTGTACAAGTTTTCCATCGATCGAACAGCGGTTGAGGACGTTGGCCTGCGGGTCGTAGAGCGGGAACTGCGCGGCGTGGGATTCGAGGTAGTCGGAGGCGCGCCGCAGCAGCCGGCGGGCGGTTTTGAGCAGGGCGCGGCGGCTGCGGCGCAGCGTTGCGTCGGAGGCCGCCGCGAAGCCGTCGGATCGGGGCTGCACGGTGCCGCCCTGTCCGTGCCGCAGGTCGAGCTGCGGGGCGATGAGATAGCGCACGTAGAGCGCCAGCGGCGCGGCGAGGTATTCGTCGGCGAAGTCGGCATGGTCGCCGGCGAGCAGCCGTTCGAAGAGCGCGTCGCCCGTCACGGGGCGCAGGTAGGTCTCTTGCGCGGCGACGATCGCCGCTTCGGAGACGGTTTCGGGTGCGATGTACTCGCCGTCGGCGAAGGCCCGCGCGACGACGACGGTCGGGGTGATGAGTGTCTGCATGGTCAGTCGATGTGCGTAAGGTTGTAGCGGGTGATCTCCGAGAGATAGCGCTGCTGTCTCTCGTCGTCGGGGTCGTAGTCCAGTCCGTCGGCCTTGCGGGCCTCCCAGACCTTCATGTAGAGCGGTTTGGAGCGTGTGGGCGGGCGGTTGACGATTTGCAGCGATGCGGCGTCGACGCCGAGCGTCCGGCGCAGCAGCGCGCGGATGGGTTCGAGCAGCTCGGCCTGTTCGCCGAGGATGACGGTGTTGAGCGCCACCTCGTATTCGTGGAGGATGCGCTCCGCGCTGAACCCCGAGGCGTAGTCCAGTCCGCTGAGCGAGCGGAACCACGAATGCGCCACCACGATATCCGACACGGCCTGATCGTGCAGCGCCTTCCAGTCGCCGTCGTTCTGCGAAGCGATCGGGATGAAGCGCGAATGGTCGTTCTCGCTGCCCTCTTTGAGTACGAACATCACCTGTCCGGGGTTGCCGGCGAAACGCTCCTCGGCCGTCCGCACGACCCGTTCCGCTTCGGCTTCGCTGTCGACCGTGCTGTCGAGCATCATCACGCCCGAGAGCTGGAACGAGTTGTCGAGCCGCGAAATGTTCCAGCGGTCGGTCTTGTAGGCGATGGCCGAGACCCCGAAGCCGGCGATGTAGGGCGGTACGCCGTAGTGGGTGAACATCGGTTCGTAGTCCTTGTAGTGGACCGCGGCGCGCAGCGTCCCGTCGGCCTGTTTCTCGAACGAGGGGTAGAGCGGCAGCGTGCGGGCCTCTTCGGCGCGGAAGGCCGCCCAGTCGTGGTGCAGCAGCACGTGGGCCGAATCCTTGGCCAGCCGGCAGCGCGAGGCGTCCTGATGGTAGAGCGAGAGGAACGAACGCCGGGCGTCGGTCACGACTTCCAGAAAGGCGTTGCCGAAGAGCGATTTGTCGTAGGCCAGCTTGTTGAGCAGCTGGCGCAGCGATTCGCCGTCGCCGTTTACCGCCTCGACGAACCGCGCCAGCAGCGGCGAGGCCGTGTCGCAGACCACGCCCTTGCCCGATATGTAGTCGGCCTTGTCGTTGATGATGCGCCGGTGGGTGGTCGATCGGCGCGACATGAGCGCCAGCGCCGCGGGGAAGAGGTTGTCGTCGCCCCAGCGCCAGAAACGGTCGCTCTGGACGGTGCCTGCGCCGAGGGTGAGATAAGGGTCGGTGCGGTTGCCGACGGCCAGCGCCGTTTTCGGTTTAATCTTCTTCATAATCGTCGGTATCTGTTTGTGCCCGGTCGGTGTCCTCGCTCGCAAGTACGAGCGTCGCCGTCGGGCGGTCGCCGGGTGCAGCGCCCGACGCGAAGGTGAAACGTTCGAGCCGCAACGCCTGCTCGCATCCGAAACGGTCGGAGCGGCCGATTCGCAGACGTTCGCCTGCGGCCGTTTCGATCGCGGCGACGACTCCGTCGGTCGCGCAGCGTTCCAGCCACCGCCGGTCGAACCATGCGTCGGCCTGGTGTTTGTCGAAGACGAGCGTCAGCGTGTGGCGGACGCGCGGCAGCCCTTCGTCGGCCGTCAGCGTCTCGACGTAGGCCGAGCGGTCGTCGATGAGCTCGTATTCCGCGAAACGGCTTTGCGGCGAGAATGCGCGCGCCGATGCCAGACGCACGCGGCGGATGCCGCCCACGGGTTTGCGCGGCAGTGTCGATGAATTCTGTGCGTTGTCCATAAGTCGGTGGAAAAAGGCGGGCCGGAACGCCCGGTCCGGGTCGCGCCGGCCCGGCCGGATTACTCCTTGTAGGCGAACGACACGAGTTTCTCGTCGAGCACTTCGCAGCCGGCCATGAAGACGGCGCGCTGTCGGTTCTCCATCAGGTCGGGGTTGTACCACATGCGGATTTCGTTGCCGGGGAAGTCGGAGGTGTTGACCGCCAGCACGAGATTGCGCCGGTCGGTCAGCAGGCAGAACGACTGGGCGTAGGTCGTATCGCGCAGGTAGGACGACAGGTGGAGGTCGACGACCGGAATGCCGTGGTAGGTGAGTACCGGCCGGCCTTCGGTCCGGCCGATGTAGGCCGCCTCGGTGTTGGCGAACGAGTCGAGATACTTTTCGTAGAGGTGGTAGAGATCCGAGGTGACGAAGTAGACCAGCTGTCCGTCGGGTTTCAGGTCGGTCAGCTCTTCGGCGGCTTCGGTCCATGCGGCGTCGAAGATATCGACGGCCGCTGCGGCCTCTTCGAGGTCGGCCGCGGCGTAGGTCTTCGCTGCCGTGATCTTGTTCTCGACGAGCAGTTCGTAGATGCGTTTGATGAATCCGTTGAACGTGGCGTACTCCGTGCCCGCGCCCGCCTCCTTGTCGCCGATCCACATCGTCACGCGGAGGCTTTCGGCGATGGCGCGTTTGAAGAGCTCGGTTTCGGCCTGTTCGAGCTCCGTACCCGTCAGGTCGTCCATGTTGACGTCGGCGCGGTTGGTAATCAGTTCGTAGATCATCGAGAAGTAGTCGGCGGCCGAATAGCCCAGTTCGGCCTTGACCTTCGACATGTCGATCGTCTTTTGGAGTTTTCGGGCGGGATCGCCGCCCGTCCAGCCTGCGGCGGTGTACTGTTGGAGGATGTCGCCCGATCGTTCCCACAACTGCACGGTCGTCGGTGCGGGTATGTTGTAGAGGATGCGCACGCCCAGGTCGAGGGCCGACTGGCCGCTGAGCATCGGGCGGAAGAAGATGGTTTCGAGATCGCGGCCCGTGTAGGTCTTCGCGTTTTCAATGAAAGACATAGGATTTAAGGAATTAAGAGTGAAAAATTAAGAATTGAAAATCCGTTCCGTCCTCCTGCGAAGGAAGCCGGAGAGGATTTCGGGATGTGGATCGATTGTGGGGTAGCTGTGGGTTGCCGCTCTTCGGCTACGGCCGAAGAGCGAATCTTTTAATTGTATTTTAGCAAGCCTCTGGTCTGCGGGATCGCACTGCGAAAATAGCGGAAGCAGTGCATTCGGGCAGGCCAAAGGACAGCTAAGAATAGGCACCAGCAAATAATCATCGTTGCGCGAAGCGCACAACAGTTCCGCATTGCGAAAAATCGGGATGAAGAACGGGCGGCGGATGCGCCGTCGAAAACGCGGGCGCGAGCTTGTCCGCGTAGTGTTTCAGGCGCAAGCCGTCGGCCGGTTCCCGAGTTTTTCGTCCTGCGGACACTTTTGGCGCCACCTTTTGGTGACAAAAGGTGGTAAATCTGCTCCTCGCAGGAAACGCCGAATCGAAGGATCGGAACTTTCCCAAAGTAAAAGTAAGAATCGATTTCATTCCTTTTTTCTTGTGCTTCTGGCTTGATCCAAAAGCACTGCAAGAATTTGGAGGAAGATCTTCCCGCCGATTCTTCGGGAAACGACCTCCGTTATATCCCCGTCTTGAACTGCCGCGCGTCGGCGGCATAGGCCGCTTCGTTGGCCGAGCGGCGGATTTCGCCGACGGACGGGTCTTCGGCCGCAAGCACCTGCGTTGCACGGTGGCGCCGCTGCCCTTCGGCGGCTTCGATCGCCGAACGGCCGGCGGCCGGATCCGCGTCGTCGAGGTGGAGGATGTTGCGGCGGTCCTCCTTCCGCGCTGCGTCGGCGGGAGCCGCCGCGCCGTGCAGACCGAGCGCCGCCAACAGCCGGTTCCAGCCGCTCGCGAGGTTCCGCACGGCCGACCGTTCGCCTTTGGCCGTTTCGCCTCCCTCGACGATCCGGTCGGCCAGCCCCGCCGCGACGGTCTCTTCGGGCGAGAGCCAGCGGCCGTTGCCGTTGTTCTCGGCCATCCTTTGCGCAAACTCTTCCTGCGGGCGTCCCGACCGTCGGGCGTAGAGGGCGGCCAGCCGTTCGTCGGTCTTGCGGAGCAGTTCGGCGCGGGCTTCCAGCTCTGCGGCGTTGCCCTCTGCGGCGCAGGCCGCCGCGTGCACCAGGTAGAGCGCCCCTGCCGAGATTTCGCGCCGTCCTTCCGATGCGGCCTGTGCGATGAGCGTCGCGGCCGAGGCCACGTAGCCGTAGCAGCGGGTGGTCACTTCGGCGTCGAGCGCTGCGATGCGCGCCACCGCGTCGCGGAACTTTTCGTAGGTGGCCACGCGGTCGTCGGGCGATGCGAACTGCCACTGTTCGGGTACGCCGATCGTCCCCTCGATATCGATGTAGCAGACGTCGGCCGAATTTCTGATTTGAATGTCGGATTTCATGGTTACTGGTTTTCTTTGTTTCGGTAGATGATGCCCCGCACCTTCTCGTAGGAGCAGCAGTAGTCGTAGGCCGTTTCGCCCATCGCATGACATTTCTTTTCGCCGCGCGCCGTCCGCCGGGCCACGTCGCGGCGGATGGCTGCCTCCTCCGCGCGCCGCAGGTCGAGCAGCCCCTCGCGCAGCAGGTAGGCGAGCGCCTGCGTCGTACTCAGTCCGCGCAGTTCGCGGCGCAGTTCTTCCAGAAGTCGTTCTTCGTGCCGCATGGTCAGTCGTCGCAGAGTCGGTCGAACGTACAGTGCGCCACGCCTTCGCGCGGATTGTAGGCCTCGACGGCGCGCAGCGTGAAGAGCGAACTTCCGCCTGCGAACCGGAACCGGAAGTGGGAGCGTATCGTGGGATGCGCTTCGCCTGCGAACCGGAAGAGCGCCGCGTACTCGTCGGGGGCGATCCGCAGCCGGAGCGTCACCTGCTGACGGTCCTCTTCGGCCGCGATGCGTGCGTCGTAGAAGCGGTGGAGCCCCTCCTGCGCATCGCGGTCCTCGAAACAGAGGGTGAACCCCTCCGTCTCGGCGTCGCCCGTGAAGTGGAAGGCCGCCAGCGGATAGCGTTCGTCGCCGAGCGGATAGCCCCACCGTTCGCCTGCGGGCAGGCCGTGCAGCCCCATCCAGCGCACGATGCGCGGCGTGACGGCGGTCGCGTCGTCGGTTGTCGCGTCGTCGCGGTCGCCTACGCAGAGGATCAGCGCCGACGGTGCGTTCGCGTATCTGCCCGCTTCGCAGAGCGTCGGGGCGAACAGTTCGTTGAGCGACACCTCCTCGCCCTGCTTGGCCGCTTTGGAGGCCGTGGCGTGGCTCCAACGTCCGAAGCGCGTGTCGTTGGCGGCGTCGAACCGTGCCACGGCGCCGTCCGCGTCGCGGTACCCCCACGTCCGCCGGTCGTGGACGTCGAGCGCACGGTCGGCGCCGGCGATCGGCGTGTCGCCCAGGATGCGGTCGCTCCACTCCCAGACGGTCGTCGCGTCGTAGAATTCGCACGCCGGCTCGATGTAGACCCGTTTGAGCTGTTCGTCGGTGTGGAACCGCAGGTCGAAGAGATGCGCCAGCGCCCGCAGCAGTTCCGCCTGCCGGATCTCGTGCCGCGCCACGTCGTCGAAGGCGAGCGCCGCGCCGTATCCGGGTGCCGACGAGAAGCAGGGGCGCAGCCGGCACCGGCGGCTGATCGTGAAGTTCATCCCCTCCTCGGCGCCGTAGAAACTGATCTGCCGGAAGTATTTCGGCGCGGTAGGCGTCACGCTTTCGGGCGAGGTGCGCACGGTGATCTGCACCTCGGTCCGGCCCGTTTCGCCGATATACCCGTCGTAGAGCGCCCAGTCCTCCGTGTAGGGGACGTAGACGCCGGAGACGTTGCGGTAGAGACGTGCGTTGACGAGTGTCGTCCCTTGCGGCGTGGTGAAGAGCGTCGAACGGGTCGTGAAGTCCGTCAGCGTCGTCTCCGCGCCGTCCGTCGTGCAGCGCAGCGTCCATCGGTTGCCCTCCGTGTGGTCGAAGACGACGATCCGGTACCGGAAGGAGGGGCGCAGCGCCTCCCGCCGGTCTTCGAAGCGGTTCGCCAGCTCGAACCGCACGTCCGCGTCTTCGCCCAGCCACACCGAGTCGAAGCCCGTCAGGCGCGTCCGCGAACGGATGCGGTAGTCGGTCGTGTAGCGGAGTTCGTATTCGAACCCCACGCTCACCTCCGTCAGCGGCCGGAAGCAGAGTTCGCCCTCCTCGATGCGCAGGCAGCCTCCGGCGCTGTATGCGTCGGTGAGCGTGACCCCTGTCTCGTCGACCTCCTGCGGCGAGAAGGCGTCGACGAGGTTGCCCACGGTGTTGTGCGTCACGAAGGGGTTGGCCTCCACCCGTCCCAGCGCATTGGCCGTCGTCGTGCGGTCGGCCTTGCGCCGTGCCAGAAACCCCATCTTCTGCTGCCGGACGCGGGTGTCGTGCGAGGCGTAGGCGCCGCTCATGTAGAGCGAGCGGAACCACGGGCTCTCCATGAAGGCGCTTTCGACGGTGTACCCCGCTTTGGCGAAAAGTGCCTGCACCAATGCGCGGATCGACAGGAAGGGGTGGTAGTCGTCGGTCGAGAGCAGCCGCTCGGGCGGTCGGAGCCCCGCGTCGCCGTTCTCGATTTCGTAGCGGTCGCGGTATACCGGCAGGAATTTTACGGGCGAGTCGTTGCTCCACCCCGCGGCGATCTCGGTCGGCAGCAGCCGTCCTTCGTAGGCTACCTCCAACTCCCTGAACCACCCCTTCGCCGCCTGCTCGGCCCATGCGTACGCCCCGCCCCGCAGCTCCACGCGGTAGCGGTGCTCCGTGCCGTGCCAGCGCGTCTCCACCAGCCGTACGCTGCCGCTTGCGAGCGGCGTGCCGCCGGCCAGCAGCTCGCCTCGGTGCAGCGCGGCGTTGAACCGGCCGGCGCCGTAGAGGTGGCATTCCGCGCCGAACAACGCCTCGGCAGCGGCCGTCGGGAGGAGTTCGAAGGTCAGCGCCTCTCCGCTGCGCCCCGCTTCGGGATCGGTCAGCGTCCGGCCGCTCCATGCCAGCGTCAGTGGTTGTTCCGCCGCCAGGTCGCAGACGACGGAATCGATTCGCAGCCGGATCATAACCGCCCTCCTCTCTGCCGGGGGCGAATTTCCAGCGACAGCCGTTGCAGCGTGCCGGGCCGTTCGATGCGAAGCGAATCGCTCACCACGTCGATCTCCGTCCACCCCGCCTCGGTGACCGCCCACACCGCCGGCGCAGCGGCCAGCCGGGCCAGCGCATCCAGTACGGCGGCGGGCTCGTAGGCCGATCCGATCCGCAGCCGCTCCTCGCCGACGGCCTCCGTCTGGGTGTATCCGCTCTCTTCGAGCAGCAGACGGCGCCTTTCGATCTCGTAACGCCGCTCTTCGGTCAGCGGAAAGGTATAGCGGTCGATGCCGCCCGCCTCGTTGAGCCACGCCAGCCGCCGGCTCCCTGCGGGCGTTTCGGCCACCTCGTAGCGGAAATGCGACTCTACGCCGTCGGCCGTCAGGTGCAGGTCGAACGCCTCCGCATCGGGGAACTCCGCCGCCGTGAGCCGGAAGAGGGCGACGCCCTCGGCCGCGACGCCGTACGTGCGCTGCGTCGGGATGCCGTTGCAGGTCGCCGTGAGGAGGGCCGAGCATTGCGTGCGGCAGTGTACCGATACCTCGTCCGTCTCTTCGGCGCCGATGAGCCGTACCTCCGGCAGCGAAGTGAGCGGTTCGCCGGAGCGGGTTTCCCGCGTCGCGGGGAGGAAGATGCGGTCGGGCGCCTTGTCGCTGCCGATGGCGAGGGAGAGCGTCATCGTGCGTGTCGTCGGTGCGTAGAGGCCGGTCGCTCCCGTCTCGAACGGGAGGGCGGCGGCCATGCGCCGCAGGAAGGCCGATACGTCGATCTCCGGCATCCAGAGGTCGCGCAGCACCAGTTCGGCGACGCTCTCTGCGGTGCGCGTGTCGGTCAGACGGGCGGTCAGCGTCGCGGCGGCCGCGTCGTTGATGAAGGTGTAGCGTTGCGGTACGAACCCCGGTGCATAGTTCTGGGGAATCTTGTAAAAACTCATGATCGATGGATGATTTACGAATTTGCGCTGATTGCGGTTCGGGCAGGTGCATACGCCTGTTCCGGCGGGGATTGTCCGTGCGGCGGGCTGCGGCAGGCGGTTTCGCATCGTTCCGGACGGGTCGCCGGACGGGTTTCCGGCGGAGAAGCCGGACAGGGCGGGCGGTCAGAACCAGACGACCGCTTCGGCCGTGGCACTCTGCGAGATCTCTCCGTGATTGGTGAAGGCGCAGGTGCGGGGGCGGATCGATAGCCGTTCGACGCAGATGACTTTCGGGTCTTCGGTCAGCTCCGTGAATATTCCGAGCAACGTCTGCTCCATTTCGTCGAGCCGCCGTGCGCGTTCGGCGTGCGTGAGCCGCATGCCGGGTTGCAGCAGGTGCAGTTGGATTTCGTAGGTGCGTTTCCCGTGACGGCGGCCTTCGACCTCTTTGAGGCGGGGCGGGGTAAGCCAGGCGGCGGGATAGCGGTCGATTTCGGAGGGCATGTACTCGTCCGGAGCCGAGAAGAAGGCGTAGTCGTGCGCGGAGGCGAGGTCGCGCAGCAATTGCGCGAGATGGACGCGGGTCATTGTTGAAAAGGTTTTTGACGGATTGTTGATAACCGTTCGCAATTTCACGAAACGGATACTTCTGTTGCGTATGGAGCCGAGACGGAATGTTGATAACGGGGAATTGCCGGCTGCGATCGTGTTGATAACTCCGGCCTGCGGTCGATCGACAGGGCAAATATACGATGCCGAAACCCCCTTTGTCAAGCCTTTTCACGGGATTTAGAAAAAAAATTTTATGCAATATATTTTAAATCAACATGTTGCATTCGGAGAAGGGCCGGAGTCCCGCCCGCTCCGAAAATAAACTCCCGTGCCGGAGGTCGTTTCCCGAATTTTTCGTATCTTTGACTTCGCCTTGGATACTCCGCCTCGGCAATTGCAAATAAATTTGCATTGCGCTCGGCTTATTCGTATCTTTGCAGCGGATCCGGCGGAGCGGCAGGAGAACGGCAACGTTCCCGCTCCGAGCCGGACAGGAAGTCTGACGAAAGGTAAACACGTATGGATGATGGCTCTTATCCCCCGAATAGCGGCCGTATCGTATCTCAATACGATACCTTTCATTTACGGTATCCGGCACGCAGGTAACCTGCGCGCGGAACTCTTGTTGACGCCCCCCGCCCTTTGTGCAAGCAATTTCATCGACGGCAATGCCGACATCGCATTGCTGCCGTCGGCCGTCGTTCCCCGGTTGAAGGATGCCGAGCTGGTCACCGATTTCTGCATCGGCGCCGAGGGGGAGGTGCGCACGGTGGTGGTGGTCTCCAACACCCCGATCGAGGAGGTGCGCCGCATCTGGCTCGACGCCCATTCGCGCACGTCGGTGCAGCTGACCGGTTATCTGGCGGCCCGCCGGTGGAAGATCGCGCCCCAGTGGCTCGACATGAGCGACTATGCGGTGCTGGACACGCCGCAGGAGGGCGATGCCTTCCTGCTCATCGGCGACAAGGTGTTCGACCACGAGGACGAGTTCATCTACTCCTACGATCTGGCCGCCGAGTGGCGCGAGGCGACGGGCCTTCCCTTCGCCTTCGCGGTGTGGGTCGCCCGCAAGGGGACGCCCTACGAGGTGACCGATGCGTTGGAGGAGGCGCTCACCTTCGGTGTGGAGCGTATCTACGAGGCCGTCCAGCAGAGCGACTACCGCGACCGTCCCTATGCCTACGACTACCTGACGCGCAACATCGATTTTTTGTTCGATAACGAGAAACGCAAGGCTCTTCAAAAGTTCTGGACCTCCGGCGTCAAGGTGACGCCTTTGGTCGAACCCGGCTGAAGAGGGTAATCGCCGCGCCGGCGGGCGCAGCACCTTTCGGAGTTCACGATACGTCCAACCGATCCGGCCGCCGCGAGGGTTCGCCGGATACAAACCGGGTGCTTATGATTACCATTTACCTCAAACAATACAACAAGATCATCCGCAATGCCGATCCCAAGCTCTTCGACGAACTGGGGTACGACGACATCCTGTGGATCGATCTGCTGAACCCCACGATCAAGGAGCAGAAGGCCGTCGAAGGCTTCATGGAGATCAGCCTCCAAACCAAGCAGCAGGTCGAGGAGATCGAGTCGACCTCGAAGTATTCCGAGACGGAGAACGCCATCATCTCCAACTCCAACTTCTTCGTGCCGACGGGCGATTCGTTCGTCGTGCAGCCCGTGTCGTTCATCATTTCGAACGAAGGCGTGCTGGTGTCGGTGCGCACGGCCGAATTCCGCACGTTCCGCGAGGCCGAGAAGCGGTTGCAGATGAGCTACCGCAGCTTCTCGACGGGCTACCACCTCTTCATCTCGCTGTTGGAGGTGCGCATCGACTACGACGCCGACCTGGTGGAGATGATCGCCAAACAGGTCGCAGCCCTGTCGAAGGACATCAATTCGGAGGACTCGATCGACAAGAAGGTGATCCACCGCATCAACGCCCTGTTGGAGAGCACGATGTTGCTGCGCGAGAATATCTTCGACCGTCAGCGCGTCCTGTCGGGCATCCTGCGCTCGGAGCGTTTCCCCAACGACATCTACCCTCGCCTGCAACTGATGATCAAGGACGTCAACTCGCTCATCAACCACGCCGATTTCAGCTTCCAGCGTCTGGACTATATCCAGGACGCCGCGCTGGGGCTCATCAACATCGAGCAGAACGAGATCGTCAAGATCTTTTCGGTGGCGGCCGTGATCTTCATGCCCGCGACGCTCGTGGCGAGTATCTACGGCATGAATTTCCATGCCATGCCCGAACTGGACTGGGTATACACCTTCCCCGACGGGACGACCGTGCCGTTGGGCTACCTCTTCGCCATCGGACTCATGATACTCTTTTCGGCGGGTACGATCTGGTTTTTCCGGTACAAAAAATGGTTGTGATCCGTCGAGGGCCGCACGGTGCGGCCGGCAGCGTTAATTCTCCAATCGCATGGCCTTTTTCAAAAACCTCTGGACGTTCCTTACGGAGACGATTTTTCTGAAAGACGAACGCAACTACCGCAACGGACTGATCCGTTGGGGCGTGCGGCAGTACAAGCTGCTCTTTTATACGGCGCGCGGGCTCGACGAACACGACACGCTGGTGCGCAGTGCGGCGCTGACCTTCTACACGCTCATGTCGATCGTTCCGATCGCGGCGCTCGTCTTCGCCGTGGTCAAGGGGTTCGGGCTGGCCGACGGATTGATGCAGAACCTCTATTCGCTCTTTCCGCACAACCGCGAGGTGGTCGACTATCTCATCACCTTCGCCGACAAGGCGCTCGCCGCCGCGCAGGGAGGCGTCGTCGCCTTCGTCGGGATCGTCATGCTCTTCTGGGCCGTCGTGCGGGTCTTCGGCTCGGTCGAGGAGGCCTTCAACAATATCTGGGAGGTGAAGGTCTCGCGCAGCTTCACGCGGCAGTTCACCGACTACATCGCCGTGGTGGTCATTACGCCGATTCTGTGGGTCGTCGGCAGCACGGCAGGGCGCTATGCCGGTCATCTGCTGGGGATCGACTCCTTCGGTGCGCTCTACACGCTGCTGTCGGGCGCCGTCTCGCTGCTGGGCATCTGGGCGATGTTCTCGTTCATCTATGTCGTGGTGCCCAATACGCGCGTGAGGTTGGGCAGCGCCGTCATGGCGGGCATCGTCGCCGGCACGCTCTTCCTCGCCTTCCAGTGGGGGTACGTCTGGCTGCAACGCTACATGACCTCCTACAATGCCATCTACGGCAGCTTCGCCGCCCTGCCGCTGTTCCTTATCTGGGTGCAGTGGTCGTGGCAGATTCTGCTCTTCGGCGGCGAGCTGGCCTTCGCCTATCAGAACATCTCGCGTTTTGCCGAGGAGCGCGAATCGCTGCGCATCAGCTACGACCACCGCCGTCAGGTGACGCTGGCCGTCATGCTGCACGTGGCGCGCATCTTCCGCGACGGCCACGGTCCCGTTTCGGCCGTCGAGATCCATACTGCGCTGCGGCTGCCGACGCGCATCGTCAACGACGTGCTCTTTTCGCTGGTCACGGCGCGGCTGCTGGTGGCCGTGCGCAGCGAGTCCGACGACCGCGAAACCCTCTTCTCTCCGGCGGTAGACATCCATGCGCTGACGCTCTACGACGTGTTGGAACAGGTCGAGAGCCACGGGGATTCGGCGCTCGACTTCCGCGATTCACCCGAAATGAAGGTCGTCGGCGAGTTGCTCGCCGATATTCGCGCCGCCGCACGGCGGTCGCAGGCCAATGTACTCCTAATCGATATCTGATCCATGATCCGTTCCGTCGTCATCATCGGCAGCGGCAACCTCGCCGAAGCGCTCGCCCGCGCCGTCGCAGCTTCGCCGCTCGGCCTGCGGCAGGTTTTCGGCCGCAACCGCGACCGCGTGGCCGCCGTCGCGGCATTGTCCGGCACCGTGGGGGAGAGCGATCCCTCACGCCTGGCCCGTGCCGACATCTATCTGATCGCCGTGAGCGATGCGGCCGTCGCGGAGGTAGCCTCATCGCTGCCGATCGATGCCGCGGCCGTCGTGGCGCATACGGCCGGCAGCGTGCCGGTCGACGCGCTGGCCCGCTTTCCGCGGCGGGCTGTCTTCTATCCGTTCCAGACCTTCACGAAGGGGCGCGAGGTCGACTTCTCGGAGATTCCGATCCTCGTCGAGACCGCCTCGCCCGACCTGCGCGGCGAGGTGGAGGCCTTCGCCCGCTGCCTGAGCCGCACGGTGCTCTATGCCGACTCGGCCCTGCGCGGGCAGGTGCATCTGGCGGGGGTCTTCGCCTGCAATTTCGCCAACCACCTCTTCGAACTGGGCGGCGAGGTGCTGCGCCGTGCGGGCGTGTCGGCCGACCTGCTGCGGCCGCTCATCGCCGAGACGACGGCCAAGGCGCTCGCCGCCGCGCGTCCGGCCGCCGTACAGACGGGCCCCGCCGTGCGGGGCGACCTGCCCACGCAGGAGCGCCATCTCCGCCTGCTGGCGGACGACGCCCTCCTGAGCGACATCTACCGACTTATCACACAAAGCATATGGGAAACTTCAAGGAAGATATCGTAAAGACCGAAGCCTTCGTCTTCGACGTCGACGGCGTATTCACCGACGGGGGCATCACCCCCTTCGGCGACGACTTCATCCGCCGTTACTATGCCAAGGACGGTTATGCCGTCTCCTATGCCTCCAAGCTGGGGTATAAGATCTGCATCATCACGGGCGGCCGCGGCAAGTGGTTGCAGGAGCGTTTCGAGCGGCTCCGCGTCACGAAAATTTACGCCGACTGCGCCGACAAGATCGCGGCGCTGCGCGAATTTCTCGACGAATACGGCCTCGACGCCCGCAACGTCGTCTTCATGGGCGACGACATTCCCGATCTGGAATGTATGCGCGCCGTCGGCATCCCCGTCGCACCGGCCGACGCCGCCTCCGAGATTCTGGAAGCGGCGCGCTACGTCTCCGAGTATCCGGGCGGTCGGGGCTGTGTGCGCGACATCGTCGAGCAGGTGTTGCGCGCGCGCGGCCAGTGGGCGCTCCACGGCAAGGGCGTCAACTGCTCGAAGGAGGCCAAATCGGAGTGATCGCCGTCCGGTTCGTCGAAAATCGGTAATTCGGGTAAGACAAACCGTAATCCGTCTGCCTGTCCGTCCGTGCGGAACCCGTATTTTTGCATCGGAGGAAATTCCCTTCGGGCCTGTACGGGTTCGGTGTCCGTGCGGCCGGAGGGAAATCCGTTACATGAACGAACGAATGACGCCATGCGACGATTTATGTGTTTTACGCTACTGGCCGGAGCGATGCTTTCCGGCTCCTGCGACGGTCGGTGCGGCCGCCGGAGCGATGCGGCCGATCCGATTTTCAATTCCGATATCACGATGAACGAGCAACTGAATCTGACCTCCGAGTGGGACAAGGTATTCCCTCGGAGCGGCAAGGTCGACCACAGCAAGGTGACCTTCCGCAACCGCTACGGCCTGACGCTGGCGGCGGACATGTATATTCCGAAAAATGCTGCGGGGCGCTTGCCGGCCGTCGCCGTCTGCGGACCCTTCGGGGCAGTCAAGGAGCAGGCGTCGGGGCTTTACGCCCAGACGCTGGCCGAACGCGGCCTGATCGCGATCGCTTTCGACCCCTCCTACACGGGCGAGAGCGGCGGCGAGCCTCGCTACGTGGCATCGCCTGACATCAATACGGAGGACTTTTGCGCCGCGGTCGATTTCCTTTCGACCTCGGAGCGGGTCGATCCCGGGCGTATCGGCATCCTCGGCATCTGCGGCTGGGGCGGCATGGCGCTCAATGCCGCTGCCGTCGATACGCGCATTCGGGCGACCGTCGCCTCGACGATGTACGACATGAGCCGCGTGACGGCCAACGGCTATTTCGACGCGATGGACGCCGACGCACGCCACGAACTCCGCCGGCGGCTCAATGCGCAGCGCACGGAGGATTACCGCTGTGGCACCTACGCCCGTGCAGGCGGTGTGGCCGATCCGCTGCCCGCCGATGCGCCCCAGTTCGTGAAGGACTATCACGCCTACTACAAGACTCCGCGCGGCTATCACCGGCGGTCGCTCAACTCCAACGAGGGCTGGAACGCGACCTCCTCGCTGTCGTTTCTCAACATGCCCCTTCTGACCTATGCCGGCGAGATCCGCAGCGCCGTGCTGCTGCTCCACGGCGAGCGTGCGCACTCGCGCTATTTCAGCGAGGATGCGTTCCGGCGGCTGACGGGCGACAACAAGGAGTTGTACATCGTCCCCGACGCCAACCATACGGACCTCTACGACAATATGGAGCGGATTCCCTTCGACCGTATCGAATCGTTTTTCAAAGAGAACCTGCGATGAACCTCTCCGAATTTTTGGCTTTCGCCGCAACGCGCCGTCCGCTCGATACGGAGGAGATCGGCCGTTTCATGGATGAGATGAGCGACTCCGCGCGGCGCATCACCTTCGAGCTCAACGGCTCCTACCATACGCCCGATGAGGTGCGGGCGCTTCTCTCGCGGCTTTTCGGATACGAGATCGATCCCTCGGTGCGGGTCTTCCCTCCATTCTACACCGATTTCGGCCGGAACATCGCCGTGGGGAAGGGAGTCTTCATCAACGCCTGCTGCCATTTTCAGGACCACGGCGGCGTCACGCTCGGCGACGGTTGCCAGATCGGCCACAACGTGGTCTTCGCCACGCTCGACCACGGTATCGCACCCGCCGAGCGCCGTACGACCGTTCCCGCGCCGATCGTGTTGGGCCGGAACGTCTGGGTGGGTTCGAACGCGACGATCCTGCGCGGCGTCACCATCGGCGACAATGCCGTCGTGGCGGCCGGTGCGGTCGTTGCGAAAGACGTGGAGGCGAATACCATCGTGGGAGGCGTTCCCGCCCGCCTGCTCCGCCGTATCGACGGGTAGTGCGTAACCGATGTAGCGGGAAGGCTCAGCGGAAGAAGAGCAGCACCACCTGCGCCAGAATCACCCGCACGAACATCGACAGCGGGTAGACCGTCGCGTAGCTCACCGACGGGTTGTCGCCCTCGATCGTGTCGTTGGCATAACTGAGTGCCATGGGGTTGGCCATGGCGCCGCACAGCATGCCGCAGGTCGACCCGAAGTCGAGCCGCGACCAGCGCAGGGCGATCCATCCCATGACGAGCACCGGCAGCAGCGTCAGCGCGAAACCCAGACCGATCCACATCGCTCCTTCGGGACGCATGACCGTGTCGAAGAAGTGTGCGCCGGCGTCCAGTCCCAGACAGGCCAGGTACATCGACAGCCCGATGCCGCGCAGCATCAGGTTGGCGCTCAGCGTCGTGTAGGTAATCATGTGCAGCCGCGGCCCGAACGTGCCGATCAGGATACCCACGATGATCGGCCCTCCGGCCAGTCCCAGCCGCACGGGCGCCGAGATGCCCGGCAGGTGCAGCGGCACGGCGCCGACAGCCAGTCCGAGGATGATGCCGATGAAAATGGCGGCGATGTTGGGTTCGTTGAGGTTTTTTTCGGCGTTGCCGAGCACCTTCTCGACGTTGTGCACCGCCGGCGCTTCGCCCACGACGATCACGCGGTCGCCGATCTGCAATACGAGGCTCGGCGTGGCCAGCAGCGGTACGCCGCTGCGGTAGACGCGGCTGATGTTGATCCCGTAGCTGTTTCGCAGCCGCAGCGCTCCTAACTTTTTGCCGTTGATTTCGGGGCGGGTGATGACGATCGACTGCGAGATCAGCCGGCTGTCGATCGCGTTCCAGTCGACGTCCTCCTTGTTCCAGTCGGTCTGTTCCTGCTCGCCGAAGAGCGCCGTGAGTGTCTCGGCGTTCTGTTCGGTCGTGACGATCAGCAGTCGGTCGCCCTCCTGCAACTGCGTGTCGGAGGTGGGGATCGAGACCTTGCCGTCGCGCCACAGCCGCGAGATGACGAAGGGGATGTGGCTGATACGTGCGACCTCGCGCACGGTCATGCCGAATATGCCGGGATTGTGCACCTGGAAGGCTGCGATGTAGGTGCTGTGCGTGTCGCCGGATTCGGTCGCGGCCAGGTCGCACGGCCGCACCCAGAGGCGGCGCATCACGAGAATGGCCAGGATCACCCCTACGACACCCAGCGGATAGGTCACCGCGCAGCTCAGCGCCGCTCCGTCGGAGGGAATTCCCAATTGGTTGAGCGTCTGCTGCGCCGCACCCAGCGCCGGCGTGTTGGTCGTCGCGCCGCACAGTACGCCCATCATTTCGGGGAGCGCTACGGGGGTGATGCGACTCAGGAGGATCGTCATGCAGGTGCCGATTGCTATGACGCCGAGTCCCAGCAGGTTGAGTCGCACGCCGCCCCGGTGGAACGAACTGAAAAAGCCCGGTCCCACCTGCAATCCGAGCGAGTAGACGAAGAGCACCAGTCCGAAGCTTTCGGCATATTCGAGCATCTCTTCGTCGACCGACAGTCCGAAGTGACCGGCCAGAATTCCCACGAAGAAGACGAACGTGACGCCCAGCGAGATGCCGCCGATGCGCACCTTGCCCAGTGCCATGCCTGCGGCGCAGATCAGGGCGACGACGACCACCGCCTGCAACGCCGTATGTTCCACGAAAAGGGTATCGATCCACTCCATGCCTGTTCTGCTCGATAAAGTCGGGCAAATGTACGAAATTTGTCGTAATCTCGAAACCCGTCGCCGTCTGCGTTTTCCTGCGGGGGAAATATTCTCCCCGCAGGGTACGGAAGACTGTATTGTCCTGCCTCCGGTGCGATGCGGAAGTGTTGTGCGCTGCGCGCAACGATGATTATTTGCTGGCGTCCGTGCATGGCAAGCCTCGGCCTGCGGGATCGCACCGCGAAAAGAGCGGATGAAGTGACGACACCTGCGCGGAATCGGAACGACGTGTGAAGTTTTGTTAGGGCTATCTTGGCGGAATTCGCGAAACTTCGTATCTTAGCGCCTATGGAAACACTGACATACCGGAGATTCCTCTCCACCGCCGACGCCGGCTGGGCTGCGGCGTACCGACTTTACGAAGCTTCGTTCCCTCCGTGCGAGCGCCGCAGCGAACGGGACTACGACGCCGCGCTCGCCGACGGCCGCCTGCATGCCGAGAGCGTGTGGGACGGCGACCTGTTCGTGGGGCTGGTCTTCTGGTGGCTCGCCGACGAAGGCTGCGCCTACCTCGAACATCTGGCCGTCGAACCCGTTCTGCGCGGGCACAATTACGGTGCGCGCATTCTGCACGACCTGTGCCGTCGTGCGGGGCGCGTCATCCTGGAGATCGATCCGCCCGAAGACGAAATTTCGCGCCGCCGTCGCGGATTCTACGAACGCAACGGTTTCGTTTACAACGAATACGACTATATCCACCCCTCCTACTTGCGGCCGCCGCAGCCCCACCGGCTCATGGTGATGAGCTATCCGGAGGCGATCTCGCCCGCCGAGTTCGAGGCGTTCCGCACGTTCGCGCGCGGTGTCGCGGTCGAATACACGGGACGCTGAGTTCCGGAGGTCAGCGGCCGAAAAAAAAGCCCCTGCCGGAAGTCTCTCCGGCAGGGGCCTTTTTTGTCCGGTCTGTTGGCCTGTTCCTGCTTCATTGGCTGCTTTGGGAACGGTGCCGGGCCGATCGAAAGAAGCGGCTATTGTGCTTCGAGCACGAATACGGCGCTGTCGTAGATTTTGCTCAGATTGGGATTGATGCCCGCATTGGCGAGGTACTCACCCGTGAAGGTGCCGCCGTCGAACCAGAACCTTTTTTTGTCCGTGTTCTGTTCCCGGACGGTGTAACGGGTTTTGGCGTCGAGGCCGTGCAGGCGGAACTTGGGGATCAGCGTGCGGCTCTGGTAGCGGATGCAGTAGGTGAAGAGCACCGCCTTTTTCTTGTCCTTCGAGACATACATCATCCCGTAGTAGCCGGTATCGTCATAGGGGGTGCCGATACGGTAGAGGTCGCCCTCCATGACGATATCGCGATACGCCTTGTAGCTGGCGACGGCCTTCCGTGCGAATCGCTTCTCCGCGTCGTCCATCCGCTTGGGTTGCAGCTCCATGCCCAAACGTCCCGCGCAGGCGATGTCGAAGCGGAACTTGATGGGCGTGATATTGCCGGTCTGATGGTTGGGCGTGGCCGACACGTGCGACCCCATGACCGTCGCCGGATAGAAAAGGCTCGTACCGTACTGGATGCGCGTGCGCGAAAGCGCTTCGGTGTTGTCGCTGGTCCACACTTCGTTGAAGTATTTCATTGCGCCGAACTCCACGCGGCCGCCGCCCGAGGCGCAGGCCTGGATCAGCACATCGGGATATTTGGCCCGAATGCGTTCCATGACCTTGTAGAAGCCCTGCGTATAATCGATCCAGAAATGCGACTGTTTGTCCTCGGGCAGGTACTCCGACCCTGCATTTTCGACGTGGCGGTTGGCATCCCACTTGATATAGTCGATATTGGGCGAGAGTTTCATCGTATTGTCGAATACCGAGAAGACGAAATCCTGCACCTTCGGATTGCTCAGATCGAGAAGCCACTGGTTGCGCATACGGGGTATTTCGCGGTTGCCCGCCTTCACGATCCAGTCGGGATGTTTCTCGGCCAGTTCGCTTCGGGGGTTCACCATCTCCGGCTCGATCCAGATACCGAATTTCATCCCCTTTTGGTGGGCGTACGATGCGATGTAATCGATGCCCTCGGGCAGTTTCTTCGCGTTGACCTGCCAGTCGCCGAGTCCCGCATTGGAGTCGTTGCGCGGATATTTGTTGCCGAACCACCCGTCGTCCAGCACGAACATTTCCAGCCCCATGTCGGCGGCATCGTCGATCATCTCCGTGAGCGTCTTGGCATCGAACGTGAAATAGGCGCCCTCCCAGCTGTTGAGCAGCGTCGGGGCGTAGGTATGCCCGTGCCATACGCCGTAGTTGCGCGCCCAGTCGTGCAGGTGGCGGCTCGCGCCGCCCGCGCCTTCGGAGCTGTAAGTATAGATCATCTCGGGCGTGGTGAACGACTCGCCCGCGCCGAGCGTGTAGTCCGACGCATAGGGATTGGCGCCGGCCAGAATGTTGAGCACGTTGAATTCGTCCACTTCGAAGTTGAGGCGGAAATTACCGCTCCATGCCAGTGCTCCTGCGATCACCTCGCCGTAATTCTCGTCGAACGACTCGCTGTCGAGCGTAATCATGAAGGCCGGATTCTCGGTATGCGTCGTGCGTACCTGCTTGCGCGACTCGATGCTCTTCGAACCATGCGTGAGCAGCGTGTGGTCGACCTGACTTTCGCGCGCCCACGCGCCGTAGAGGTGTGTCAGCAGGTAACTGCGTGCCTTGACGGGCAGCGACGACGAATAGAAGCTGTGCAGCACGATGCTGCCCTTCTCCCGGTTGCGGATGACTGCGTGCGTCGTGATGACGTTCTCCTCGGCATAGGCCGTATAGAATAGTTCGACGTCGAGCGCCTGGTTCGTGTCGGTCAGCTTGATGACGGTTCGGGTGACATTCGTGTCGGCCAGCGTTCGGGTCGTGTGCGACACGTAGCGCAATTCGGTATTCATGTCGCCGTCGGCATGGGTCACGCGCAGGGCGGGTTCACGGAAGTTGCGGCCGCCCATCGTCGAGTAGGCGAGGTTGTCGGTGCCGTGATCCGTGCGGCGGTAGCTCTTGATTCCGGTCACGGGTGCCGCGTCGTCGATACGTCCTCCGAAATGGTGGAACAGGACTTCGCCGTCGGAAGTCACGCTCATGACCATCGACGATCCGTCGGTCTTGATGTTGATGACCTGCGGTTCCGCGGCTGCTGCGCCGGTGCAGATCAGGCCCGAAAACAGGCATGCAAAGAGAGGTTTCAGGGTTTTGTTCATGACTTTATGTGAAGATCCGTTAACAAAATATGCCGCTCGTATGCAGCGGCATATTTCCGCAGTACGAGGTAAAGTTACTCAAAAAAACATTGGAACCAAACTCTTCATGCCGTAATTTCATATCGCATGCGTAGGCGGGAGACGCTTGCGGGGAGAGAGCGGGCGATTCCGTTTCGAAGAGTTCCGTTTCGGGCAGGCTGCGGGCTGGCGGGTTTTGCGGCGCGGTTGCTTCTACTTGACTGCTTCGAGGTGGCTCCGTATCCGCTCCGCGAAGGCGAGCCGCCGTGCGCGCAGGTTGGCGCGCCAGCCGTCCCAGCGGGTGTAGCGTTCGCGTTTTTCGAGGTATATATCCTTGATCGCCAGCAGGATGCCTGTCTCCTCCACGCCCCCGAAATCGGGGTTCTCCACCGTGTCGAAGACCCGCATCGTAGGCGACAGATTCATGTAGGAGTTTATCAGCGGCGGAATGTTCTCGTTGAATTCGCGGATGCGCTGGATCAGGATGTGGTAGTTTTCCACATAGTTCTCCCCCGTGAAGATCCGTTCGTAGTAGGGATCGTCCAGCCCCAGATCGATCGGATGGCGTCCCGTGACCAGCCGGTCGCGGTCGGGGAAGTATTTGTGCAGGAAATAGATGAGCGTGTTGCGGGCTACGGTCTGGTAGGAGCTGTACATCGTCACCTTCCCGAAGAGGTATTTCGCTTTGGGATTCAGCACGATGAGTGCTCCGAGCCCGTCCCAGAGGTTGTCCAGCGCATAGATGCTCTTCGTGTTGGAGCGCGCCTGATAGGCCGGCTGGATGAACGAACGCCCCAATTCGATGGTGTGGGGCAGGTAGCGGCGCCGGAAAAGATCGCTGAAATGGAAGTAGTGTTCCGTCGAGAGATGCGGCTGCCGGCTCGACGTGCAGACGATGAAGCGGTATCCGCCCACGATCTCCTGCGCCGCTGGGTCCCAGACGATCAGCTGGTGGTATCCTCCCTCGGCCCTGTCCTCCCCGTCGATGTCCGCCTCCTCTCCCGTGCCTCCGCCGGCTGCGCGGAAGGCGATTTCGCGCAGCCGCCCCACCTCGCGCATCAGCGCGGGGCATTCGGCCGCCGTGAAGATGTAGATTTCGTTGCCGGCGCGTTTCGTGTCGCGCACCTTGCGGTCGGGCGTCAGCTCCCGCAGCAGCTCTTCCCGGGGCAGCGGATCGATGATCGGTTTTATTTCGTGCATGGCAGTTTCTCTTTGAGTCGGTAAACCTCCCCGCGAACGGTGTCGGCCTGCTGCCGCAGCGTCCCCCGCAGGCCGTCGGGCGCTATCGGATCGCCCGCCACGATACGGAAGCGGCTTCCGCCCTGGCGGAACATCTCGTCGGGAAGCCAGAGCATCTCGACGTTGAGTTTGATGCCGAGCCGTTCGCGCAGCCGCGCGATGCGGTAGAAAAAGTCCGACAGCCGGCCTTCGACGTAGAGCGGTACGATCTTGCGCCCCGAAGCGTGGGCGCGCTTGATGAAGTTGAGCCGCCACGGCGTGTCGCTCACCACGCCGCCGCGCCGCCGCGAGCAGAGTCCTGCCGGAAAGGTCAGGATCGGCAGCTCGCCGGCGAAGGCTTCGTCGTAGCGGCGGGCGTATGCGGCCGTCTGCCGTCCGTGCTTGTTGACCGGAAGCCAGATCGGTTGCAGCGGTTCGACGTGCATCAGCAGGTCGTTGACCACCACGCGCGCATCGCCGAACCGCTCGATCAGCGCGTCGGCGATCATCATTCCGTCCAGCCCGCCGAAGGGGTGGTTCGCCACGAAAAGGTAGCGCTCCGCGGGATCGAGGCGTTCCAGTCCGTCGATCCGGTATGCGATGCGCATCCGTTCGAACGCCACATGGATGAATTCCTGCGGCGGGCGGTTCCATCCTGCGGCGAGGATGTCGTTGAGCGCCTCTTCGTGAATGGTGCGCCGGAGCCAGTTCCGTACGAAACGGGGGATGTATTTTGCGAATCGGGGCGCCTTTTCGCGCAGCACTTCGTCGATATCAATTCGGGGCATAGGAATATCCGTATCGTCATGCAAATATAACGATTTTGTTGGGATATTTTTTTTATTATAGGTAACTTTACCCCCAAATTACGCTTTTATACCTATTTCTCGCATGGAGCAGGGCTACCATACTCCGGTGTTGCTCGAGGAGTCCGTCGGACTGCTCTCTGTCGATCCGGCAGGCACTTACGTCGATCTGACCTTCGGCGGCGGCGGCCATTCGCGCCGTATTCTTTCGCTGCTGGGGTCCGAAGGGCGGCTCTACGGTTTCGACCAGGACCGCGATACGCTCGCCAACCGTCCCGACGACGGGCGCTTTCATTACGTGGAGAGCAATTTCCGCTTTCTGCGCGCTGCGCTGCGCCTGCGGGGCGTTGCGCAGGTCGACGGCATTTTGGCCGATCTGGGTGTTTCGTCGCATCATTTCGACGCCGTCGAGCGGGGCTTCTCGTTCCGCGGCACGGCGCCGCTCGACATGCGGATGAACCGCCGCGGCGGCAGGACGGCGGCCGACGTGGTCAACACCTACGACCGCGATGCGCTCACGCGCGTGCTGGGCGACTGGGGCGAACTCTCCACGCCGTGGAAGGTCGCGGGCTGCATCGAGCGGGCCCGTGCCGCCGCGCCGATCACAACGACCGACGCGCTGGTAGCGGCCGTGGCGCCGTGTACGCCCAGACGGGAGGAGGCGAAGTTCCTCACCAAGCTCTTTCAGGCGTTGCGCATCGAGGTCAACGGCGAAATGGAGGCGCTGCGGATGGCGCTCGAACAGAGCCTTCGGGTGCTGCGGCCGGGCGGTCGGCTGGTGGTGATCTCCTACCATTCGCTCGAAGACCGGCTGGTCAAGAATTTCCTGCGCAGCGGCAACTTCGACGGCCGCGTCGAGAAGGATTTCTACGGCCGTGCCGAAAGTCCTTTCACGCTCCTTACCCGCAAGGCCGTCACGCCTTCGCCCGAAGAGCTGGATCGCAATCCCCGCTCCCGCTCGGCCAAACTGCGTGCGGCGATTAAAAACGACCGGTAACCCATGCGCTACGAAGACACCGAATTCGATCCCGCGACCGACGCCGACCGCGAAGCCGCGGCCCGCGAGGCGGAACTCGCCCGCAAGATCCGCCGCGAGGTGCTGCGCGTGCAGCGCGGCGAGGCCGACGACGACCTGCGTGCCGACCGCGAGGCCGAGCAGGAGCAGCGTGCCGAGCAGGAGCGCGCCGCCCGCATGGAGCGCCGCCGCAAGTCGAGTTTCCTGTGGCTGCTCTTTTCGGGCAACATCCTCGTGCGCGAAAGCTTTTCGGGTTACTACCGCTACCTGATCTATATGGCCGTCACGTTCTTCGTGAGCATCTTCGTCATGTTCACGGCGCTGCATCTCGACATGAAATATACGCGCCTCGAACGCGAGGTGCAGCTCCTGCGCGAACGTTCCGTGCGCTTGCAGGAGCAGAGTTTCCGTTCGACGACCCATTCGGCCGTCGTGCGCGCGCTCGCGGAGCGCGGCATTCCGTTGTACGATCCGGCCGCTCCGGGCGAAATCATCGAAGAGTGACCATGCCGCAGCCCAAGGAAAACTCCCCGATCAAGCGCGACATCCTCTTCCGGGTGCACCTGCTCTACGCCGCCTTCGTCCTAATCGCGGCGCTGGTCTTCGCGCGTCTGATCTGGGTGCAGCTCTTCTCGTCGGAGGTGGCCTACAACGCCGAACGTTTGGAGGGGCGGATCTTCACCGACGAGATCATTCCCGCACGGCGCGGCAACATCCTGACGCGCGACGGCGAGCCGCTGGCCACGTCGCTCTTCCGTTATCAGGTCGAAATGGACTACGGCAGCCCGGGGTTCGACTCGCTCCGCACGTTCCGTGAGCAGAGCGATTCGCTCGCGAAGCTGCTGGCGCTCTATTTCCGCGACAAATCGGCCGCGGCCTATGCGCAGGCGATGCAGCGCGAACACACCCGCCGCTACCGCGTCACCTACCGCAAGGATACGCTCGTGCCGCGCTCCGAAGGGGGCCTCGCCCGCTGGTGGGACCGGATGCGGGGCGAGGAGTTCCTGACCGTGAAGCTCTACGACACGTTGCGCGACCACACGCCCGTGGCGCTTTTCCCGCGCGAAATCGACTACACCGAGTGGCAGACCTTGCGCCGCTATCCCATTCTCAACTGGAATATGGGCATGACCTACCGCCTGCGCGAACGCGACGAACGGGTCTATCCGCAGGGCGAACTGGCGCGCCGCACGATCGGGCAGGTCGGCGACAAGGGCAACTACGGCGTGGAGTACGTTCTGCGCGACGTGCTCGAAGGACGCGACGGCAAGGCGCGCCGTCAGCGCATCGCCCGCGGTTTCTACGGCCGCGTGGTCGGAGGCGACAACTCCGAACCCGAGGACGGGCTGGACGTGGTGACGACGCTCGACCTGGAGATGCAGGATGTCGCCGACCGCGCGTTGCGCCGCCAGCTCGAAGCGCAGAATGCGCTGTGGGGTACGGCGCTGGTCATGGAGGTCGCCACGGGCGACCTGCTGGCGATGGCCAACCTTTCGCGTACCAAGTCGGGCGCCTACGCCGAGGTGAAGAACCACGCCCTGTCGTCGCGTATGGAGCCGGGGTCGACCTTCAAGCTCGCGGCGCTGCTGGCGCTGGTCGACGATGCGGGGATGTCGCTCGACGAGACCTTCGACACCGGCAACGGCGCCCGCGTGAAGGTGGGGCGCACGACGGTGCAGGATTCGCACGGGCTGCCGCCGCTCAATCTGAAAGACGCCGTCGCGCACTCGTCCAACGTCTTTTTCGCCCGCGCCGTCTACGAGACCTACAAGGACGATCCCGAGCGTTATGTCGACTACCTGCGCCACCTGCACCTCGACCGTACGGTAGGGTTGGAGGAGTTCGGCGCCGTGGCCCCGATCTTCCCCGCGCCGGGCATGAAGATCTGGTACCCCGACGTCTCGATCGTCAACATGGGTTACGGCTATGCCATCGAACTGACGCCGCTGCATACGCTCACGCTCTACAACGCCGTGGCCAACGACGGCTGCATGGTCGCCCCGCGGCTCGTGCGCGAAATCCGGCGCGGCGGCGAGGTGGTCGAGCGTCCCGAACGGCGGGTGCTGGTCGACAAGATCTGCTCCTCGTCGGCACTGCGCAAGGTGCGCGAGTGCCTCGAAGAGGTCGGTACGACCGGTACGGCCAAGCAGTTCTTCCGCGATACGACGCTCTTCAAGATCGCCGGCAAGACCGGTACGGCGCAGTTCGCGCAGGACGGGATCAAATATTCCGACGGCTACTACCTCGGTACGATGGTGCTCTACTTTCCGGCCGACGAACCCAAGTATACGGTGCTCACGGCGATGTTCACCCGCCGCGGACGGGGTACGACCTACTACGGGGCCGGTCTGTCGGGTCCCGTCGAGCAGCAGATCGTCAACTACATCTACAACCGTCAGCGCGAGTGGTACGGCCGCGTCGAAGAGACCGACGATGCGCATTACGCCCGCACGGTCAAGGGGGGCGACATCGCCCAGATCCGCGAGGCGGCGGGCGAACTGATGCCCCGCGTGGTGAGCGAGCGCCGTTCGGGCTGGGGGCGCACGCGCGTCGATTCGCTCGGCAGGGTGACGGTGACGCCGCTTGCGGACGACCCGCATACGATGCCCGACGTGCGCGGCATGGGATTGAAGGAGGCCGTTTTTCTGCTGGAAAGCCGCGGACTGCGGGTCGCTTTTACCGGCAAGGGGGCCGTGCGCGAACAGACGTTGCCGCCCGGCGCAAAGATACAGCGGGGGCAAACCGTAACATTGAAATTGAGATAAATGAACTATATGAAACGTATCGACAATCTGATCGGTTCGACGCCGGTCGCGGCCGTCTGCAATGCGGCGGGACAGGTCGTTCGCTCGCTGACCTGCGATTCGCGCGAGGTCGCGGCGGGCAGCTGCTTCTTCGCCGTGACGGGGACGGCGGCCGACGGACACCGTTTTATTCCGCAGGCCGTTGCGGCGGGCGCCGTTGCGGTCGTCTGCCAGCAGTTGCCCGAAACGCTGGCCGAAGGGGTGTGCTACGTCGCGGTGGCCGACACCCATGCGGCGATGGCCGACATGGCGGCCGCCTTCTACGATCATCCCAGCCGCGAACTGCATCTGGTGGGCGTCACCGGCACCAACGGCAAGACCACCGTCGCCACGCTGCTCTACGACCTCTTCCGCCGGCTGGGTTACGAGGCGGGACTGATTTCGACGGTCGTCTACCGCGTGGGCGAACGGCGCATCGCGTCGACGCATACCACGCCCGACGTGATCCGGCTCAACGCGCTGATGCGCGAAATGGTCGACGCGGGCTGCGCCTATTGCTTCATGGAGGTGTCGTCGCACGCCATCGTGCAGGAGCGCATCCGCGGCCTGCATTTCGAAGGGGGCATCTTCACCAACATCACCCACGACCATCTCGACTACCACAAGACCTTCGCCGCCTATATCGAGGCCAAGAAGCTCTTTTTCGACCGTCTGCCCGCCGGGGCTTTCGCCCTGACGAACGCCGACGACCGCAATGGCCGCGTCATGGTGCAGAATACCCGTGCACGAGTGGCCGCCTATTCGCTCCGGTCGGCCGCCGACTTCACGGGGCGCGTACTGGAACAGCACCTCGACGGCATGTTGCTGCGTCTGGGCGGCGACGAGGTGTGGGTCGGATTTCTCGGCCGGTTCAACGCCTCGAATCTGCTGGCCGTCTACGGCGCCGCACTGCTGCTGGGCGCCGACCGCAGCGAGGTGCTGACGGCGATGAGCTGCCTCAGGCCCGTGAGCGGGCGGCTCGAATTCGTGCGTGCGGCCGACGGCCGTACGGCCGTGGTCGACTATGCCCATACGCCCGATGCGTTGGAGAACGTATTGCGGACGCTCGGCGAACTGCTCACCGGCGGCGGACAGCTCATCGCCGTCTGCGGCTGCGGCGGCGACCGCGACCGCACCAAGCGTCCCGAAATGGCCGCTATGGCCGTGAAGTACGCCGCGACGGCCATCTTCACCTCCGACAATCCGCGGCACGAAGACCCCGAGTCGATCCTCGACGAGATGGTCGCCGGCCTGCCCCCCGAAGCCCGCTACCTGCGCATCGCCGACCGCGGCGAAGCGATTCGCGCGGCGGCGATGCTGGCCCGTCCGGGCGACATCGTGCTGCTTGCCGGCAAGGGCCACGAAACCTACCAGATCGTGGGCGACGAGCGCCGCCATTTCGACGACCGTCAACAGATCGAACATCAGTTTTCCATTCACCGCTAACCTCATTTATTCCGCCGGCGCCGACCGGCATTTATCGACGTATGCTGTATCATCTTTTCCAATATCTCGACCGTTCTTACGACCTGCCCGGTGCGGGCATGTTCCAGTACATCTCGTTCCGCTCGGCGCTGGCCGTCATCCTGGCGCTGCTGATTACGATCACCTTCGGACAGGGGATCATCCGCTTCATGCAGCGCCGTCAGATCGGCGAGGAGATCCGCAACCTCGGCCTCGAAGGCCAGCTCCAGAAACGGGGCACGCCCACGATGGGCGGCGTGATGATCCTTTTGGCCGTGCTGGTTCCCGTGCTGCTGTTCGGCCGGCTGGACAACATCTACATTCAGCTGATGATCGTTTCGACCGTCTGGCTGGGGCTGCTGGGCTTCCTGGACGACTACATCAAGGTCTTCCGCCACAACAAGGAGGGGCTCAAAGGCAAGTTCAAAATCGTGGGACAGGTGGGCATCGGCATCATCGTCGGTACGGTGATGTGCGCTTCGCCCGAAGTCGTGGTGCGCGACAAGGTGGTCGAACCCGTCCAGCAGCTCTTCGTGGACGACGACGGCGAGGTGATCGAGAGCGTCACGACGAACCGCGTGGTCATGGGCACCGAGAGCGTCAAGACCACGCAGACGACGATCCCCTTCGTCAAGAACAACGAGTTCGACTATGCGTGGTTCACGGGCGGCAACCGCGTGGCCACATGGATTCTCTACGTGCTGGTGGCGATCTTCGTCGTCACGGCCGTATCGAACGGCGCCAATCTCACCGACGGGCTCGACGGACTGGTTTCGGGCGTCTCGGCGCCGATCGTGGTGGTGCTGGCGATCCTGGCCTACCTTTCGGGCCATATCGTCTATGCCGACTACCTCAATATCATGTATATCCCCGGTTCGGGCGAACTGGTGGTCTTCGCGGCTGCCTTCGCCGGCGCACTGATCGGTTTCCTGTGGTACAACTCGTTCCCGGCTCAGACCTTCATGGGCGATACGGGGTCGCTGGCCATCGGAGGCATCATCGCCGTTTTCGCCCTCTGCATCCGCAAGGAATTGTTGCTGCCGATCCTTTGCGGCGTGTTTTTTGTCGAGAGTCTTTCGGTTATGATACAGGTCTCCTATTTCAAATATACCAAACGCCGCTACGGCGAGGGACGGCGCATCTTCCTGATGTCGCCCATCCACCACCACTATCAGAAGAAGGGAATCTTCGAGACGAAGATCGTCATCCGCTTCTGGATCGTGAGCATGCTGCTGTCGCTCGCGGCGCTCGCGACGCTCAAAATCCGATAATCAAACCAAAAAACGATGAATGACATGAAAAAAATCTGGATTGTATCCCTGCTGCTGCTCGGCTGTTTCGCCGCACGGGCTCAGGCGCCGGCTCCGCTCAAAGGACGTATCGCCGTGAGCGTTCCGCGCGTCGACATGCGGCTCAGTTATGCGGAGTACGACAAGGCCTTCTCCGGCGACCTGCGAACGGCGCAGACCGATCTCGAAGGGCGGTACATGCTGCCCGACGACGATAAGATCTATGCCGTGACGCTCCACCGCCGCGACGATGCGGCCGGTGCGCCGGCGCTCGCCAGCTTCTTCATCCTTCCGGGCGAGCAGCTCGAAGTCCTCGGCCTGTTTCAGGACGGGGATACGTTCGACTGGCGCGTGAAGGGCTCGCCCGTCTTCGAAGCCGACTACGAATACGGCAGGAAGTATCGCCGCGAGGAGCTTCGCGCCGCGACGCTGCGCCGCCAGAACCTCGCGGGCGAGTGGGACGACCTGTCGCCGGAGCGGCAGCGGCAGCTCAACGCCGAGCTGCGTCTGCTCGACCGCGGCATCAAGGAGCGCCGTTGCGCCTACATCCGCGAGAACCCCTCGTCGCCGCTGTCGGCTTACTACTTCACCTGCCAGCCCTTCCCGATCGAAGAGGTGGTGGAGTACTATTCGATGCTCTCCGAGTCGTTGCGCGAAGGGCGCTATGCGCCGATTCTCAACTTCGTCTGCGAGATGTACCAGCGGATTCTCAACGCCTGACGCCATTTTGAAATGAAGAAACTCGTTGTATTGGGCGGAGGTATCAGCGGCTACGGTTCGGCGATCCTCGCCCGCAGGAAAGGGTTCGACGTCTTTCTGTCCGACAGCGGCCGCATCGCCGACCGCTACCGGATGAAACTCGAAGTATGGGGCGTGCCCTACGAGGAGGGCGGCCACAGCGAGGAGCGCATCCTCGCCGCTTCGGAATGCGTCAAGTCGCCCGGCATCCCCGACTCGGCGCCCATCGTGCGCAAACTGCGCGAACGGGGCGTTCCCGTGATCTCCGAGATCGAATTCGCGGGGCGTTATCTCGACGGTGCGCGCACGATCTGCATCACCGGTTCGAACGGCAAGACGACCACCACGTCGCTCGTCTACCGGATTCTGCGCGACGCGGGCTGCAACGTCGCCCTGGGCGGCAACATCGGCGAGAGCTTCGCCTATTCGGTCGCAACCGGCCGGTACGATTGGTATGTGCTGGAACTCAGCTCGTTCCAACTGGACGGCATGTTCCGGTTCCGGGCCGACATCGGTGTGCTGACCAACATCACGCCCGACCATCTCGACCGCTACGACCACTCGTTCGCGAAGTATGCCGCAGCGAAGATGCGCATTGCGCAGAACCAGCGTGCAGGCGACTACTTCATCTATTCGGCCGACGACGAAACGATCTGGTCGCTGCTGCCGTCGTATCGGCTGCCGCAGCGGCAGCTGCCCTTCGCCGCACGGGCTGCCGTCGCCGGCAGCGACGGCGACGCCTTCCTGAGCCGCGACGGCCGCTTCACGGCCGCCGTGGGCGACCGTTCGGTCGAGATCGACACGCGCCGGATGCGTATCGGCGGGCTGCACAACGCCTACAACGCCATGGCTGCCGCACTGGCCGCGCTCGCGGCCGGCGTCGCGCCCGACCGTATCCGCCGTTCGATTTACGCTTTCGCGCCGGTCGAGCACCGTCTCGAACCCGTGCGCGAAACGGACGGCGTGTTGTGGATCAACGATTCGAAGGCGACCAACGTCGATTCGGTGTGGTATGCGCTCGAAAGCATGAAACGTCCCGTGGTGTGGATCGCCGGCGGCACCGACAAGGGCAACGACTACGAACCGCTCAAAGCCTTCGCCCGCGAGAAGGTGCATACGCTCGTCTGCATGGGTGTCGACAACCGCAAGCTCGTCGAGTCCTTCACGGGCGTCGTGCCGGAGGTGATCTCCACGGCGTCGCTGGACGAGGCGATGGAGGCTGCCCGCCGTGCGGCGCGTCCGGGCGACGCCGTGCTGCTGTCGCCCGCCTGCGCCTCGTTCGATCTGTTCCGCAACTACGAACAGCGCGGCGAGCTGTTCAAAAAATGGGTCGGCGAACACTGCTGACCCTTCCGATGACGAGTCCGTGCGGTGCGGGAAGACCCGTCGCACGGCGCTAACGACGACTGAACAATGAAAGAGACCCGATCTTCCGAAACTGCATCCTCCGCGCCGCAGAGCGGCCTGCGGGCGCTGGTCGGCTCGGTGTTTACCGGCGACCGCGTCCTGTGGATCATCATTGCGGCGCTGGCCGTCATTTCGGTGCTGGTGGTCTACTCGTCGACGGCCAAAATGGCCTACGACGCCCATACGGCGCGTTCGACGGCGCATTTCCTGCGTCAGCAGGTGGGGATTCTGATCCTCTGCGTCCCGATCATCGTCATCGTCCACAAGATCAACTGCCGCGTCTACAACCGGCTGGCGCAGCCGGTCTATGTGCTGAGTCTGCTGCTTACGCTGGCCGTCTACTTCATCGGCGCCACGACCAACGGCGCCGCGCGGTGGATTCCCGTCGCGGGATTCCAGTTCCAGCCCTCCGAGGCATTGAAGGTCGCCACGATCCTGCTGCTGGCACGCCGCCTTTCGTCGTGCCAGAGCAAGATCGACCGCATCCGGATCGTCCCGTCGCTCAACCCCTTCCGGTGGGGGCGGCCCGCGCAGCGCAAGATCTGGCGCGAGGGGACGAGGCCCATCCTGCTGCCCGTCGTGCTGTCGTGTGCGGTGATCTTTCCGGCGCATACGTCGTCGGCGATGCTGGTCTTTCTGACCTCGCTGGTGATGATGCTCATCGGGCGCGTGCGGGTGAGCGAGCTGGTGCGGCTCGTGGGGCTGGCCTGCGCTGCCCTGCTGCTGGCGGGGTTGCTCAATCTGGGCCGCAGCGAGACGGCGGGCGGGCGCGTGAGTACGTGGATCGACCTGTGGACGTCGTCGCAGACCGAGAAACCGATCGACCGGCTCACCGACACCGAACGTTCGATGATCGCCATCCACAACGGCGGACTGCTGGGCGAGGGGGCGGGCCAGAGCGCCATGCGCGTGGAGATGATCCATCCCGAAAGCGACTACGCCTACGCCTTTTTCGTCGAGGAGTACGGGATCATCCTGGCCGGTATCCTGCTGATGCTCTACCTGTGGATCTTCTTCCGCGCCCGCGAAATCTTCGTGCGCTGCGGCACCGCCTTTCCGGGACTGCTGGTCTTGGGGCTTGCGCTCATGATTATCTGTCAGGCGCTGCTGCACGTCATGGTGACGGTCAACCTGATGCCCGAGACGGGACAGACGCTGCCGCTCATCTCGCGCGGCGGCTCGTCGGTGCTCTTCACGGTCATCGCATTGGGGATGATCCTGAGCGTCAGCCGCCAGAACGACGAACATTCGCACGATACGCCCCGCTCCGAGTCGATTTATGAAAAGTAGTCCGATCCCGACGTCCCGACCGGCGGATCGTCTCCCGCGCGACCGTCGGATCGATCTCTGCTACGTGATCGGGATCCTGCTGGTCGTAGCGGGCCATTCGGGAGTGGATCCCCGTTTCGCTTCGACGGCGCTGTTCCGCTGGATCTACGCCTTCCACATGCCGCTCTTCTTCGCCCTTTCGGGCTATCTGTTCCGTTACGGCGGAGGGAGCGGACAGGTCGGTGCGGGGACTTTCGCACGCCGCCGTGCGCTGCGGCTGCTGTTGCCGCTTGTCGTGTGGACGACGCTCGTATTCATCCCCAAGGGGCTGTTGAGCGCCTATGCCATGCGGCCGTCGGAGTTGAGTTTTTCAGCCTATCTGCACGCCTTTCTCTATCCGGCCGACAATCCGATCCGTCCCTTCTGGTTTCTGGAAGTGCTGTTCGAGGTGAGTCTTGCGGGATATGCCGTCGACCGGATCGTCCGCAGCCGGCCGGCTGCGCTCGCCGCGGTTGCGGGGACGTGCATCGCCGCCAACCGGCTGATCGCCCCGACGGGCGGCGAGCTGCTGATGCTGCCCGACGTACTGTGGTATACCGGCTTTTTCCTGCTGGGAGCCGTCGCCTGCGACGGCCGCACGTGGCTGTGGCCGCGGCTGGCCCGCCCCTCGTCGCTCGTTTTCTGGGGTGCGGCGTCGCTCGTGACGCTTCGGTTCCCGTCGCACGCCGCCGCACCGTTCTATGCGGCGGCGGGCATCCTTTTCGTCGCCTCGTGTGCGGCGCTGGCTGTCGACCGCAGGCTGCGCCTGCCGCTCGCGGACGATCTGCGCAGGTATACCTTTACGGTCTACCTGCTCCACGTGCTGCCTGTCGGCCTCCTGCGCGGCCTGCTCTATCCCCGTCTGGCGGTCGATCCCGCCCTCTTTTCGGCGCTGCTCTTCCTGTCGGGCGTCCTCATTCCCTGGGCCGTGGGACGCATGGCGCGGCGGTGGATACCCTCCTTCACGGCGGGAGGCCGTCTGTCGCTCCGCCTGCTGGGTTTATAGGATCCAGCGGCTCAGCAGATAGCCTCCGCCCAGCAGCCACAGGTAGAGCAGTCCGGCGAGGAGGAAGGGTTTCGCGCCGGCGCGTTTGAACTTTTCGATGCTGGTCTCCGCCCCCAGCGCCGTCATGGCCATCGTCAGCAGGAAGGTGTCGAACGAATTGATTCCCGCCACCGCCGCCTTGGGCAGCAGGTCGAGCGAATTGAACCCGATGACGGCCAGGAATCCGAACGCGAACCACGGGATCGTGACCTTCGCGCGGCCCGCACCGCCCTTCGTGCGGCGGGCGAGCAGCAGGCTCATGACCAGCAGTACCGGCGCCAGCATCATCACGCGAATCATCTTGACGATGACCGCGCCGTCGGCGATTTCGGCGCCCATGGCATTGCCCGCCCCGACGACGTGGGCCACCTCGTGCAGCGTCGCACCCGTGTAAAGGCCCATCTGTTCGGGCGTCAGGCCGAGAATGCCGGCGCGCCACAGCGCCGGATAGAGGAACATCGAGACCGTACCGAAGATCACTACGGTCGAGACCGCCACCGCCGTCTTGTGCGGCGCGGCCTTCACGACGGGTTCGGCGCCCAGCACGGCCGCCGCGCCGCAAATGGCGCTGCCCGTCGAGGTCAGCAGCGCCAGGTCGCGGTCCATTTTCAGCGCACGGCCCAGCAATACGCCCAGCAGGAGCGTCCCTGCGACCACCGCTGCGTCGATGCCGATGGCCGGCGCGCCGATGGCCGCCACGCTCTGGAAGGTCAGGCGGAATCCGTAGAGCACGATGCCCGCGCGCAGCAGTTGTTTCGAACAGAACAGGATGCCCGGCACCCACGTTTCGGGCAGATGGTTGCGCAGGCTGTTGGCATAGAGCATTCCGAGCAGGATGCCCAGAATGAGCGGGCTGAACGAGAGACTGCGTGCCGGCTGCGTGTCGGCCAGGTAGAACGCTGCGCACGAGAAGAGTGCGATGAGCAGGATGCCGTGGAGGATGTTTCCGTGTTTTTCAGAGACCATAGTCTTTCGTGTATGAGTTCGACGTTGCGATTCGGTCCGCCTGCGGGATCGGTCGAAGAGGAGATGCGGCGGACTCCTGTTCCGGCGTTCTGCCTGCGTCAGATTTCCAGTCGCCGATCCTGTGCAGTCGTCTTCCGGCGCGGCGGGTTCCGTCCGGAGAGGATCTCTTCGCCGCTCTCTTTTGCGGAAAAGCGGCCCAAAGATACGACATCCGTCGCAGAAACGGGGCGATTTTTCGAACAAATGTAAAGAAAGTGTACATTAATTGAAAAAAAGTATTACTTTTGTGGTGCGATCACTGTTAATTCACTAACAATAATATTGTAGCTATGGCTTTTCTGACAAACGAAAAATTGACGATCGTCGGCGCTGCCGGCATGATCGGCTCGAACATGGCGCAGACCGCCCTGATGATGGGTCTGACCTCCAATCTCTGCCTGTACGACGTCTTTTCTCCGGAGGGTGTGGCCGAGGAGATGCGCCAGTGCGGTTTCGACGGCGTGAACATCACGGCGACGACCGACGTGAAGGAGGCTTTCACCGACGCGAAGTATATCATCTCTTCGGGCGGCGCACCGCGCAAGGCCGGCATGACGCGCGAGGATCTGCTCAAAGGCAACTGCGAGATCGCAGAGCAGCTGGGTAAGGACATCAAGACCTATTGCCCCGATGTGAAGCACGTGGTGATTATCTTCAACCCGGCCGACCTGACGGGTCTGGTGACGCTGCTCTACTCCGGTCTGAAACCTTCGCAGGTGACGACGCTCGCGGCGCTCGACTCGACGCGTTTGCAGAGTGCGCTGGCCAAGAAGTTCGGCGTGATGCAGAACCAGATCACGGGTTGCGCCACCTATGGCGGCCACGGCGAGCAGATGGCCGTGTTCGGCAGCGCCGTGAAGGTTGCCGGCAAGCCGCTGAGCGAGATTATCGGTACGGCGGAGTTCCCCGTCGAGGAGTGGAAGCAGATGCAGCAGGACGTGACGAAGGGCGGTGCCAAGATCATCGAGCTGCGCGGCCGTTCGTCGTTCCAGAGCCCGTCCTACCTCTCGGTCGAGATGATCCGTTCGGCCATGGGCGGCGAGGCGTTCCGCTGGCCGGCCGGCACGTTCGTCAACAACGAGAAGTACAAGTGCATCATGATGGCCATGAAGACCACGCTCGACGCTACGGGTTGCCACTTCGAGGTTCCGACGGGTACGGCCGACGAGGTCGCCAGCCTCGACGCCAGCTACGAGCACCTCTGCAAGATGCGCGACGAGCTCGTCACGCTCAATATCGTGCCGCCCGTATCGGAGTGGTCGAAGATCAATCCCAATCTCTGATCGGAAATTCCGTTCGTTTGTTTTCAACAGTCGTTTTCTCGCCCCGGCATAGCCTGAACAAGTTCGGCTCTGCGCTCGGCTTAACGAAAACGTTGATTTCGGCCCCGCCTTTCGGCGGGGCTTTTTTTGCAGACCGGGTTCTCTCTCGATGTCGGTTGTACCGCGGCGTTGCATTTTCCGCGCGGCAAGGGCCGTATTGTCATTGAGGAGGAATCCGCGGCCGGATTTTACGGACGAAGCACGACGCTGCAAAAGGCCTACTGCCTGCGGATGGGGCGGAATCGCGGTTCGGAAGCCCTCTTGTCCTGTCGGATCGCTGTTACGATGTGTAACCGAATATGCGGTTTTCGGTTAATTTGCAAAGATTATTTTATGAAGTCCGAATCAATATATAAACAAATGAAATAATATCTGAAATAAATATCGAAATATTTGAAATATAGGGGCGTTTTATTTATATTTGTGTTGACGTCAAATCCGGAATAAGTCGATGGAACGAAATGGAATGATCAGATTATGCATCAAGAAGAGTATCTTCGTATTCTTCTTTCTGTTCTTGTTTTACGCTTATCAGAGTTGTGGAGTTTCCCCGTTTCCGGTCGGCCGGTGTTTGGATAATGCTTTGTTCGTGACGAGCGCATTGATGTTGGCCGATGGGTTGGTTTATTGGGCGAGGTTCCGGCCGTAGGCTTCGTTCCGGATTGCGATGGTTTGTAGCCTGACTAAGTACGCTATTTTATGAGTCGAACTTCCCGTTTTCTCGTGAGGGCGCTGATGTGGTTCGTCGGACTCTTCGTGATCGACACCGCCTGCACGCTCTGGCTTTGGCGCGAACCCTATTCGCCGGTGCGGACACTGGGGTACAGCCTCGTCGTCGCATTGGTATTCGCTCTGCTGGATCATCTCTTCGACCCCTTCGCACGGAGCCGGAAAAACTAAATTAAGGACAGCTATGGAGAGACCGTACAAAGTCTACGAATTTGCGTTCAATGCGTTGCTTTTTTTCTGGCTGATGACTCTTCTGCCGTCGGAATCTCAGCAGCCCGACGAACGGCTGTCGCTCGTGTGGACGATGGTCTATGCGCTGGCGGCCGCTTTCGCCTTCGGCTTCTTCAACGATGTCGTCGTGGGGCGGTGGTATCCCGAACTGAACGAGGGTGCGCAGGTGTCGCGTCCGCGCGAATCGGTGCGCAAGCCGCTGGCGCTGTTCCTGTATGTTTTCGTCGGCCTCTACTTCTTCTCGGTCCTCGCTTTTCTGAGCCGCGGGGCGGCGGACGAGCCTTTCGCGGCGGGACGGATGAGTGTGGCGGCTCTCGTGGCGGCCGTCCTGCTGACGGCGATCTTCTACGGCATGAAGCGTCTGCTTTGCCGCCGGAGCGGAGGCCGCGAGGCATGATTTCCTGTTAAACGATCGGGGTGCGGATTTCAAATCCGCACCCCGATTCGCAGCGATGCGCTTTCGCGCTATTTCTCCACCCGCTTGATGTCCTTGATGCGCAGCTGCGTCGAGACCGTGCCGCGGTAATGGTTCTCCACGATCTGATAGCATACGTCCACCGGCCGCCCCGACCGGATCCATTCGAAATGCTCCGGCTGCTGGAAGGCGATGCACTGCAACGTCGTGTTGGGTTTCTGCCGCTGCGTGAGGTCCATGCGCAGGTGTTCGCACTCGGCCCCCACCAGTTTGGCGTCGCCGCGGTTGCTGACGCTGCGCGTGGCGAAGATCGGCGCCGCATTGCCCGGCCCGAAAGGTTCGAACCGTTTCAGCTCGCGGCGGAATGCGGGCGTGATCTCCGAGAAGAGCAGTTCGGCGTCGACGTCCACCTGCGGAACGAGCATCTGCGGATCGATGTTCTCTTCGACGTAGGCGTTGAACCTCCGCGTGAACTCCCCGACGTTCTCCGGCCGCATCGTGAGCCCTGCGGCGTACATGTGCCCGCCGAAGTTTTCCAGCAGGTCGGCGCACGACTCTACGGCCTGATAGAGGTCGAAGCCCGGCACCGAACGGGCCGAACCCGTCGCGAAGCCGTTGCTCTGCGTCAGGACGACCGTCGGCCGGAAGTAGGTCTCGATCAGGCGCGACGCGACGATACCGACGATGCCCTTCATCCACTTGGGATTGTAGATGACCGTGCTCTTGCGGTTTTTCAGTTCGGGGTCGCTCTCGATGATCTCGTGCGCCTCCTGCGTCACGTGGCGGTCGATCGACTTGCGGTCCTGGTTGAAGGCGTCGATGATCGACCCGTAGTCTTCGGCGTCGCTCTCGTTGTTCTCGACGAGCAGGTTCACGGCGGCGTATCCGCCCGACGGCGCGGCGTTTTCGTCGTTTTCGTCCATCCGCATACGGCCGGCGGCGTTGATGCGCGGCCCGATCTTGAAGACGATGTCGTCGATGGTGATCGAGTGCTTGTTCAGTCCGCAGATCTTGATGATCGACAGCAGACCCTTCGACGGCGCGCGGTTGAGCAGTTCGAGCCCGTAATGGGCCAGGATGCGGTTTTCGCCCACCAGCGGCACGATGTCCGAGGCGATGCTCACCACCAGCAGGTCCAGCAGCGGCGCGATTGACGAAAAAGGCATCCCGTTTTTCATCGCATAGGCCTGCACCAGCTTGAATCCCACGCCGCAGCCCGACAACTCGTCGAACGGGTAGGTGCAATCGGTGCGTTTCGGATCGAGAACGGCTACCGCACGGGGAATCTCCTCGGCGGGGAGGTGATGGTCGCAGATGATGAAATCCACGCCCTGAGTCTTCGCATAGGCTACCTTCTCCGTGGCTTTGATGCCGCAGTCGAGGGCGATGATGAGCGTCACCCCCTTGCGGGCGGCGTAATCGATTCCCTTGACGGAGATACCGTACCCTTCGGTGTAGCGGTCCGGTATGTAAAAGAGCAGGTTGCGGTGGCCGATGTGCCGCAGGAACTTGTAGACCAGCGCCACGGCCGTCGTTCCGTCCACGTCGTAGTCGCCGTAGACCATGATCTTCTCCTGGTTGCGGACGGCTGCCTCGACACGCTCCACGGCGCGGTCCATGTCCTTCATCAGGAAGGGGTCGTGGAGGTCCGAGAGCTGCGGATTGAAAAACGAATGTGCCTTCTCTTCGGTGTCTATGCCTCTTTGTACGAGCAGGTTAGCCAACACGGGCGGAATCCGCAGCGCAGAGGCGAGCGCCTCCACGGTCGCGGGGTCGCCTTGCGGTTTGACAACCCATCTTTTTTCTATAGGCATACTGTTTACTTATTATATATTTTAACATCTAATTTCTCGCTTAAAACGGTTACAATCGATTTCTTCACTTCGTCCATCGGCACCGTGCGCCCCGTCTCGCGTTCGATCGAGGTCACGCCCCTGTCGACGAATCCGCAGGGATTGATCAGGCCGAACCACTCCAAGTCGGTCGAGACGTTGAGGGCGAAGCCGTGCATGGTAACAAAACGCGATGCGCGGACGCCTATTGCGCAGATCTTGCGCGGCGCGGCGCCCTCTTCGACGATCCAGACGCCCGAAGCGCCTGCGATGCGGGCGCCTCGGATGCCGTAGCGGCCCACGACCTCGATGACGCTCTCTTCCAGCCGGAAGATGTACTCCCTCAGGCCGATTCCCAGTCTGGCGAGGTCGAGAATCGGGTAGCAGACCGCCTGTCCGGGGCCGTGGAAGGTGATGTCGCCCCCGCGGTCGATGTGGTAGTACTCGGCTCCTTTGGCCCGCAGGAACTCCTCTCCCACGAGCAGGTTCTGCGCCTTGCCGCTCTTGCCGAGCGTGTAGACCGGCGGATGTTCGACCGTCAGGAGCCAGCCCGCATCGTCCGAGGCATCGCCCCTACGCGCCGTGAGGACGTCGAACAGCCGCTGCTGGTACTCCCAGCAGTCGCGGTAGGGCACACGCCCCAGGTCGATCGTCCGAACAGTCAACATACGAGTCAAGTTAAAAATTAAAAACGGCGAATCAGAAACGGACCGGAACCTCCTCCCCGTTCGGGAATTCGGGCGGCGGCTAATGCCTCGTCTCTGATTTCTCATTTTTAATTGCTGCGAGCGCTTCCTGGGCCCGATACGACGAACGCACCATCGGTGCGCTCGCGCAGTAATCGAATCCCATGGCGAGCGCCTGCTGCCGGTACGCTTCGAATTTCTCAGGAGTGATGTATTCCGCAACGGGATAGTGCTCCAATGTAGGTCGAAGATACTGGCCGAGGGTGACGATCCGCACTCCTGCCCGGCGCAGGTCGCGCAGCGTTTGCAACACCTCGTCATCGCTTTCGCCGAGGCCGAGCATCAGGCCGCTTTTGGTCGCGGCGCCGCGTCGTGCGAGCAGCTCCAGCGTGCGGAGCGAGGTCGCGTAACGGGCGCGCGAACGCACCTGCGGGGTGAGTCGCTCGACGGTTTCGATGTTGTGCCCGATAATATCGGGCTTCGCCGCCACCACCGTGTCCAACAGCTCGGGGCGGGCGTCGAAATCTGGAATAAGGAGCTCGATCGTTGCGTCGTGATTCTCTCGACGGATGGCTTCGACGGCGGCAGCCCAGTGGCGGGCGCCTCCGTCGGGCAGATCATCACGTGTAACGGATGTTACGACAACGTGCCGAAGACCCATCAGCTTCACGCTGCGGGCCAGTTGCCCGGGCTCTGCATCGTCGGGCGGAAGCGGACGTCCCGTGCGCGTGGCGCAGAAACGGCAGCTCCGTGTGCAGACATCGCCCAGAATCATGAAGGTAGCTGTCCGGCGACTCCAGCATTCGGCTTTGTTGGGGCACATCCCGCTGCTGCAAATCGTGTGCAGGGCATGTTCCCGAACGATCCGGTCCACCTCGGCGAATTGCGCCGTGCGGTGGAGGCGAATTTTCAGCCAGCCGGGTTTTTTCGCTACGTCTACCTTGTTGTCATACAACTTCGGCATTTAAGTTCATTATTTTCCAATTGATGCAAATATACGAAAAAAAACAATACGGTCAACTTCGCACCATAAAAAACCCTTCGTTACGTTCTTTTTGGAAACGCGCAGCAGGAGATGCCGCAGCTGGTTCGTACCTTTGGCTGACGCCTTGGGTACTTCGTCTCGGCAAAAAAGCAAATAAATTTGCATTGCGCTCGGCTTAATCGTATCTTTGACTTCGTCGTAGATACTTCGTCTCGGCATAATCAAGCTGGCGCTTGCTTCTGCGCTCGACTTTTCGTATCTTTGGCTGACGCCGAAGATACTCCCGCTCGGCAATGTTCAAATAAATTTGACATTGCTCTCGCTTATTCGTATCTTTGCAGGATAAAACGCCTTGTGCGCGGGAGTGATTGAGAAGAGATGCTTGAAAAGCTGGCCAAACAGACCGCCGTTTACGGTATCAGCACCATTGCGGTGCGTTTTCTGAGCTACCTGCTCACGCCCGTCTTCACGCGGGTGTTCGAGCCGGAGGCTTACGGCATCGTTACCGACGTCTATGCGTTGATTCCGTTCGCGCTGGTGGTGCTCACCATGGGGCTCGAATCGGCTTATTTCCGCTTTGCGGCCAAGGCCGACGCCGCAGCCGCGGCTGCGGGCGGCACGGAGGGCGAGATCGCCGCACAGGCGCGGGCGGGCAAACGGCGCCTGTTCGCCACCGCGTGGGGCGTGACGCTGCTCGCGGCCTCGCTCTTTTTCCTGCTGACGGCCTTCGGCCGCGAGCGCGTGGCGGAGTGGATGGGCGAAGCCTACGTGGCGCATCCGGAGTACGTGCTGCTCGTGGCCGCCGTCGTCTGGTTCGACGTGGCGGCGTGCCTGCCCTTCTCGCGTTTGCGCGAACAGGGCAGGGCGATGACTTTCGTGGGGATCAAGGCGCTCGGCGTGGTGGTCAACGTCGCGCTGGCCATCGGGTTCGCACTGGCCGGACTCTACGGTACGCCCTTCGGCGTCGGGTGGGTTTTCGTGGCCAACCTCATCGCCAGCGCGGTGACATTCAATGTCATCCTGCTGACGACCGACCGCACGGTGCCGCGCATCGACCGCCGGTTGCTGGCCGCGGTGCTGGTCTATTCGCTGCCGCTGCTCGTCAGCGGCGTAGCCGGTACGGCCAACGAGTTCATCGACCGGCAGATGATCAAGTACCTCGTCCCTGCGGGGGCGATGGCGCAGTTGGGGGTTTACGGCGCCATTACCAAGATCGCGGTGGTGATGATGCTCTTCACGCAGATGTACCGCCTGGCGGCCGAGCCCTTTTTTCTGGCCGACTACCGCAAGAGCGACTTCGTGGCGATGAATGCCGCGGCGATGAAATACTACGTGATGGCCTCGATGTTCATCTTTCTGGGCATCGCCCTCTTCAAGGATCTCTTCTCCCTGATCGTGGGGGCCGATTTCCGCGAGGGGATCTTCATCCTGCCGGTGGTGCTGGGGGCCAATGTCCTGAGCGGCGTGTGGCTGAACCTCTCGTTCTGGTACAAGCGCGAGGAGCGGACGCAGCTGGCCGTGTGGGTCACCTTCACGGGGCTGTTCTTCACCGTCGTGATGAACGTGGCGCTCGTTCCGGCGTTGGGTTACGTGGGCGCGGCCTGGGCGCGCCTGGCGAGTGAGGCGGCCATGGTCGGGGTGAGCTACTGGCTCAACCGGCGCTATTACCCCACGCCCTACGACCTGCGCCGTATCGGCGAGTATGTCGCGCTGGGGTTGGGCGTTTTCTTCGCCAGTGCGGTTTTCGCGCGCTGGCTCCCCGTGCGCGGCGCGGAATATGCGGTGAACGGCGTGTTGTTCGGTCTGTTCGGCCTGTTCGCCGTGCGGCGCGAGCATATCGACGTGGGGCGGCTGTTGCGATCGGTCGTGAAACGATGAATTGAGAAAAAGATGGAAACTAAGAATAAGTTGTTGATTCTGTCGCTGAGTTTCGCCATTTTCATCGTGGGCGTCCGGGCGCTTTACAGCGAGCCGGGCGTCGTGCGCAACGGCGTGTTGGCCGCCTCGGTCATGGGGCTGGTCGCGATCGCCGTCGTGCAGACGGTGCGAGCGGTGAAGCGGAATAAAAAACGTTGACGCAAGATGCAGTTTCGGGACATTATCGGTCAGGAGGAGCTCAAACGGCGACTGGTTGCGAGCGTCGCGGCGGGGCGCGTGAGCCATGCGCAGCTCTTTACGGGGGCGGCGGGTGCGGGCACGCTGCCGCTGGCGGTGGCTTACGCCCAGTACCTCAATTGCCGGCACCGCGCCGACGGCGATTCGTGCGGCGTCTGTCCCGACTGCCGGCAGATCGCAGCACTCGCGCATCCCGACCTGCATCTGGTCTTTCCGGTCAACAAGCAGGGCAAGAAGTCGGGCGAAGTGATTACGTCGGATGCCTTCCTGCCGCTGTTCCGCACGGTATTCGCCCGCTCGAACGGCTATTTCTCGCCGCAGGAGTGGTACGACGCGCTCGACCTGGGCAAGACGCTGCGCGGTGCGATTTCGGCCCGCGAGGCCGACGAGATCATCCGCAAGCTTTCGTTCAAGAGTTTCGAGGCGGAGTACAAGGTGATGCTCGTCTGGCTGCCGGAGACGATGAACGAGGAGGCTGCCAACAAGATCCTCAAAATTTTGGAGGAGCCGTGGGAGAAGACCGTTTTCCTGCTGGTGAGCGAGGCTCCCGACCGGCTGTTGCAGACGATCCTGTCGCGCACGCAGGAGGTGGCCGTTCCGCGCATTTCGACCGAGGTGTTGGAGGCGGTGGCGGCGCGGCACGGCCAGAGCGATCCGGCGCGGCTGCACAACCTCGCGCGGCTGGCCGGAGGCGATTATCTGACGTTGCAACGGCTGCTGGCAGGCGAGGACGACGAACTGACGCGCGACTGCTTCGGACTGTTCTGCTCGCTCATGCGGCTGAGCTACAACGACAAACACCTCGAACTGGTGTCGTGGGCCGAGGAGGTGGCGCATCTCTCGCGCGAACAGCAGCGGGCGTTCCTGCGCCACGCGGCGCGTCTGCTGCGCGAGAGCTACATGCTCCACGCCGGATTGGCCGACATCAGCTACCTGTGGGGCGCCGAAGCCGATTTTTGCGGGAAGTTCGCCCCCTTTATCGGCAACGAGAATGTGGAGTTCCTGCTCGACGAGATCGAACGGGCGATGCGTCAGATCACGCAGAACGGCAATCCGACGATCGTCTTTACGCACTTCGCGCTGAGCGTCAGCAAACAGATTCGACGAAAATAGGGAGGAGATTATGGCACGTGTGGTACTTTTGACGGGAGGCAACGTCGGCGACGTGAAGGAGCGTCTGCGCACGGCGCAGCGGTTGGTCAACGCCCGCATCGGAGCCGTGCTGCGCTGTTCGCACTGCTATGGGAGCGCCCCGTGGGGCTTCGAGGCCGAACAGCCGTTCGTCAATCAGGTGTTGGTGGCCGACACCGATCTCGCGCCGCACGAGGTGCTCGCCGAGGTGCACCGCATCGAGCGGGAGCTGGGGCGCAACCGTGCCGCCGAGGCGGTCGAACGGGCCGCTACGGGGCAGCGTTACGTCTCGCGGCCGATCGATATCGACATCCTGCTCTACGACGACGAGGTGATCTCCACGCCCGAGCTGACGATCCCGCATCCGGGTATCGCCGAGCGCGAGTTCGTCCTCACGCCGCTGTGCGAAGTACTGCGCCAGCGGCCTCATCCCGTGCTGGGGCTTACGATGGGCGAACTGCGCGATAACCTGTTACGAAAGACGAAATGAAACGGACGATACTATATGCCGCCGCCGCGCTGCTGCTGGGCGGTTGTTTCAAGAGCGTGGGTTACGATACCGACGTGATCCTCAAAAGTTGGGTGCAGACGGAGTCGGCCGCCGAGCTGAAACCGGCGCAGGGGGTGGTCGCCTATGCCTTCGAGGCCGACACCGTGACGTGGACGGTCGCCTCCTACGAGGATGCGTTGAACGGCGTCCTTACGCGCAAGGGAACCGACGAGGCGGGCGTTTCGCCCGTGCAAGGTACGGCCTACCGCGTCGACTCGGTCGACATGGATCTGCTGCTGATGCGGGTGGGCAGTACGCCCGTCGTGGTCGTGGCGGTCGATACCGAGAACCGGCTCTACGGTTATCGGCAGCAGGATTTGGGCGAGAATCTGCCGCAGCTCTTCACGTCGGTCATCTTCCGCCCGTGGAAACAGATGAAAAAATATGTCGACGGCACGTGGCGGATGTTCAACGACTTCTATGTCGAGGAGCCCGACAATCCCGGCGGCGAGACCGGCGGCGAGACCGGCGGCGAGACCGGCGGCGAGACTGGTGGCGAGACCGGCGGTGAAACGGGCGGCGATTCGTCCGGTTCGCAGGGGTCGGGCGTCGACAATCGGAATATACGGCGATGAGAACAAGCGATAAGGACAAACGACGGGGCTTCGTCCCGCTGCTGGGGCGCGCGGCGCTCGCAGTCTTCTTCTGTACGGCGTTTCTGTGGCGCTGCGCCACGATCATGACGCCCACGGGCGGCCCGAAGGATACGCTGCCCCCCGTCATCACGCTGATGACGCCCGACAACTTCACGACCAATTTCAAGGATCGCAAGATCTATATCGAGTTCGACGAGTTCGTCCAGATCAAGGATCAGCAGAAGGAGTTCTTCACCTCGCCGCAGATGAAGAAGAAACCCACCATCACCCTGCGCGGGCGGGGAATCTCCGTTCAGTTGCGCGATACGCTGAGGGAGAATACCACCTATGCGCTCAATTTCGGCAGCGCGATCTGCGACAACAACGAGGGCAACCCCCTCTACTCGATGCGTTACGTCTTTTCGACCGGACCCGAGATCGATTCGATGGTGCTGTCGGGCTATACGGTCGACGCCTACAAGGCCGACAGCGTAAGCAAGAGCTTCATCTACTTTTACATCGCCGACTCGGTTCCCGAACCCAAAGAGTACGATTCGACGCTGTTCAACTACAAGCCGCAGGTCATCGCCCGCGCCGAGACCAACGGCATTTTCCTGGCGCAGAACCTCAAACCGGTTCCCTACCGCGTCTACGCCTTCCAGGATACCAACGACAACCAGATGTACGAACCGTCGATCGACAAGGTGGGTTTTCTGGACAGTCTGATCAACCCCGCGCTGATGCCCGACTTTTCGGTCTGGTACGACTCGCTGCGCCATTACGTCACGGCCGATCCGCAGGTCTTCATGCGGATGTTCACCGACGTGGCCTTCAAACGGCAGACGCTCCAGCAGTCGGAACGTCCCGCACGGCACAAGGCCATGCTCTATTTCGGCGCCGCGCATCCCGAAGTCACCGGCCTGCGGTTCGACAGCATCCCCGCCGAGCGGGTCATCTGGGATCCCCAGACCGTGGGGCGCGATACGGTGGCTCTGTGGTTCGACGTGCCCTCGGCCTCGCTTCCCGATACGATCAAGGGCGAGATCACCTATTTCAAACACGATACGGTCAACAGGTTGCAGGAGGTGACCGAACCGCTGAAACTCGCATGGCGGTATATCGAGAGCAAGTCGGAGGAGAAGGAGCGCGAAAAGCTCGAACGCGAGCGCAAACGCGCCGAAGCGGCCGGCGAGGAGTGGGAGGAGCCGGAAAAGCCCAACCCCTTCAAGGTCAACCTCTCGACCACGGGCGACGTGAATCCGCTCGACAACCTCAAATTGGAGTTCGACTATCCGCTGCGCAAACTCGATTCCGCGGCCGTGCAGCTCACCTATACCACCGAGCAGCAGCCCGAACCGCGTCCTGCCGAGGTGCGGTTCGAACGCGATACGGCCAACATGCGTGTCTGGCGGCTGAAATCCGACTGGCAGTTGGGCGGCAAGTACGAGCTGCTCGTGCCGCCGGGTGCTTTCGAGAATATCGCCAACGAACAGAACGATTCGCTGCGCGGCACCTATACGGTGGCCGACCCCGAGAAATTTGCCACGATCCGGCTGCACGTTGAGGGCAAGGCTCCCGATGCGAAGTATGTCGTGCAGCTGCTCAACGGGTCGAACGGCCTGTTGCAGGAGCGGCGCGACGTCACGACGGGCGATCTGCGGTTCGATTATGTGCCGGCGGGCGAAATCCGGCTGCGCGTCATCGAGGATCTCAACGGCAACGGGCGTTGGGATTCGGGCAACCTGGTCGAACGGCGGCAGCCCGAGCGGGCCGAGATGTATGTCAACGCCGACGGCGAGTCGACCTTCGCCACGAAGGAGAACTGGGAGGTCGAACTCGATATCGACATGAACGAACTGTTCGCCCCCATTACGATGGAGTCGCTGATCGAACAGCTCGAACAGCAGGAGATGCAGCGGCTGTCGAAATACCTCGACGAGCAGCAGCAGAACCGCAAGAACCGCAAGGACGACCAGCAGGGGCAGTCTTCGTCGGGCATGGGCTTCGGCGGCGCGATGGGCGGTCTGGGCAGCATGGGCGGATCCGGCGGCATGGGCGGTGCGTTGGGAGGATTCGGCAACTCGTTCTAAATGTGTACGATGAAAACGATGAAGTTCATAACTCTTTGTGCGTCCGTGTTGCTCGCGGCCTCCGCGGCCCGTGCGCAGCACACGGTCGGCGTCTTCGGCGGTTTCGGGACGGGTACGGCCCGCTTCTACCCTGCGCAGGAGACGAAATCCGTCGGCGGACGCTTCTCCGGCGGTTTCTCGTGGCGCTATTATTCGGCCACGCGCTTCGTGGGGTGCGTCGGTGTCGATCTGGAATTCTTGCAGCGAGGGTTCGCCTATGCGCCTTTCGCCTCGACCACCGAGAACGAAGCCGATTACGTCTACTATACGCGCAAGCTCAACTCGTTCGTGGTGCCGCTCGTGTGGCAGCCCCACTTCTATCTGGCGCGGCGTCACCTGCGCGTCTATCTGGAAGCGGCGCTGACCTTCTCCTATAATTTCGATTCGAGTTACGTCAACGACGTCGCCCGCGAGAACGGCGTCGAACCGTGGCGCGGCAAGTACGAATTCAAGACCGCACGCGACAACCGCTGGGGGTACGGCCTGGCGGGCGGCGCGGGGCTCGCGGTGTTGATCGGGCGCTTCGAGGTGAGCGCCGGCGCACGCTACTATTTCGGCTATTCCGACATCCTGCGCAATCGCAACAAATATTACGACAATGCGGTCGACGGCGCCGAGAACCCCTTCTGGTATACGCCCCAGCGTTCGCCGATGGACAACCTGATGGTGCGTATCGGCGTAGCCTACCGCTTCGCCCCCGAATTCAAGTCGTGGACCGTGAAGCGGCAGAAACGGGAGAAGATGAAGGCGGGATTCGATTTCGGAGAAAAACCACAGAAATAGATACTTATGACAGAGAACCTATCGATGCGGCAACAGAAGATTGCCCGACAGATACAGCGCGATATGGCCGACATCTTCTCGAAGGAGGCCGCTTCGTTTCTGCAAGGGGCGATGGTCACGGTCACGGCCGTGCGCGTCTCGCCCGATTTCGGTTATGCGAAGATCTACGTCAGCGTCTTCCCCTTCGACCGCAGCACGGCGGTGATGGCCGTACTCGACAAGCAGAACTGGCTGCTGCGCCGCAGTCTGGGACAGCGCGTCCACAACCAGTTGAAGACCGTCCCCGAGATTCAGTTCTTTCTGGACGACTCGTTGGAGTATATCGACAATATCGACCAGTTGCTCCGCGAGGAGAAGTAACGCGGCTACGGGATGCTCGCCGGCTGGTTCGCACGACGTTACTTCTTTTCGAAGAAGTCCCACTCGGTGATCAATCTGATCGCCGGCGTGAGCGTCGTGTCCGTGGCCGTTCCGGTGGCGGCGATGATCGTCCTGCTGTCGGTTTTCAACGGCTTCGAGCAACTGGTGCGGTCGATGAATTCGCATTTCGACGCCGATCTGACGCTCACGCCCCGCGAGGGGCAGACGTTCGGGATCGAATCGCTCGATACGGCCGCGCTGCGGCGGCTTCCCGGCGTGGAGGCGGTGTCGCTGGCGCTCGAACAGAGCGCGCTCATGGAGTACCGCGGCCGTCAGGCGATGGTGACGGTGCGGGGCGTCGCCGACGGTTACGATCGGGTGGTTCCCGTGGCCGAGTGCATTACGGCGGGCGACTACGCCGTCCGGCTGGGCGATCTCGACCGGCTCGTCGTCGGCCGCGGCGTGGCCTACGAACTCGGACTACGCTCGCTGGGCGAGTCCGATGGCGTGCTCTACGCCCTGCGCCGCACCGGATTCTCGTCGCTGCTGCCCGTCGAGGGCTACACGCGTCGGCAGGCGGAGGTGGCGGGGGTCTTCGCGGCCGACGCCCAGACCGACGGCCGCTACCTCTTCACCTCGCTCAGGCTGGCGCAGGAGCTCTTCTCCTATCCCGATCGGGCGTCGGCGGCCGTGGTCCGCGTGGCCCGCGGCGCACGTCCGGCGGAGGTGAAGCGGCGCGTGGCGGAGGCGGCGGGCGGGGCGTTCGAGGTGCGCACGCGCGACGAGCTGAACGCTTCGTTCTACACGATCATGCAGTACGAGAAGTGGGGCATCTTCCTCATTTCGCTGTTGGTGCTCGTCATCGCCTCGTTCTCGATCGTGGGGACGGTGGTGATGCTCGTGCTGGACAAGCGGCCGGAGTTCGTCGCACTGGGCGCCATGGGGGCCGATACGCGGTTCGTCCGCCGCATCTTCTTCTTCGAAGGGGGGCTGATCGGCGTGCTGGGCGCCGGAGCGGGCGTCGTGCTGGGCGTGGGGCTGTGCCTCGTGCAGCACTATTTCGGCGTGATCGAAATTCCGGCCGACAGCTTTCTGGTCAAGAGCTACCCCGTCCTGCTGCGCGGGGGCGACGTGGCGGCCGTCGTGGCGGCTTTCGCGGTCGTGGTGGGGGCGATGACGGCCGTGACGGTGCGGCGCGCGGTTCGTGCGGACGACATGGCCGCCGGCCGCACGGCGCAATGACAAGTTCCTGTTTCGGCCGTGCCGAAGCGGGAAAACGACTGTTGAAAACGAACGGGATATGAAACGACTTATATATATATTGGTATCGGGCCTGCTGCTGGCCTGTTCGGGATACAAGATCATCCCCGACGAGCAACTCGCGCTCATCTTTCACGACGCATTCCTCTCGAATGCCTACATGCAGCATCGGGGGATGCGGCCCGATTCGCTGAATCTCTACGAGCCGATCTTCGCCAAGTACGGCTATACGACGGCCGACGTGCAGTATACGATCGGCAACTTCTCCAAGCGCAAGAGCGCCCGCCTGAGCGATGTGGTCGAGCAGGCGATCAAACTGCTCGAAACCGAGGCGGAGCATCTCGACCGCGAGGTGTCGATTCTGGATACGATCGACAACGTCGCGCGCCGCACGTTCCGCCGCACGCTCTACGCCGACTCGCTCGTCCGCGTTACGCGGCTGCGCGACACGGCGCGGCTCCGTTTCGTCTTCGACAGCATCCGTCCGGGCGACTATACGATCGCGTTCGATTATCTGATCGATTCGCTCGACGAGAATACGCAGCTGCGTGCCAGCGTCTGGTTCGAGCGGGCCGACGACCGTCGGGTCAATGTGTCGCCGACCTATCTGACACGCCGCCGTGCGGCGGAGTACCGCCGCGAGATGAAGGCCGACACTTCGATGCGGCGGCTGGTGCTCGATCTCTACGAGATCCGCAGTCCGAAACCCAAGCGACCGCACATGACCGTCCGCAATCTGCGGGTGGTCTATACCCCCGATGCCGCCGAGGCGGTCGACAGCCTCTTCCTGCGTCAGTTGAACATCAAGATTTTCGCCGATGATTTCTGTAACCCCCTCCCCGCGCCGGATCGCGTCGCACTACCTGCTGACTCGCTCGGGACTGCGGCCCCGGCCGCTGCTGACGCTCGCTGACGACGGTACGGTCGTCGGCGTCGATACGTGGCGCGATCCCGACCGGCAGGCTGGCGTGGAGTTCTACTCCGGCATCCTGTTGCCGGGGATGGTCAACGCCCACTGTCATTTGGAATTGTCCTGCCTGCGCGGTGCGATTCCCGCGGGCGGCGGGTTCGCCGCGTTCGCGCGGGGTATGGGCGCGCAGCGCGGACGGTTCGACGAGGAGCAGCGGCGGCGGGCGATCGAGGCGGCCGACGCCCGCATGTGGCGCGAGGGCGTGGCGGCCGTGGGCGACGTGGCCAATGGCGAGAGTACGTTCGCTGTGAAGGCGCGCAGCGCGATCCGCTACCGCACGTTCGCCGAACTTTTCGGCTTGCAGTCCACGTCGACGGCCCCTGTCGACGGGCTGCTGCGCCATGCCGCCACGTCGCTCACGCCGCATTCGACCTATTCCGTCCCCGATGCGCTTTTCCGCAGAATTTGCAGCGGGGGCGACGCTCCGCTGTCGATCCATTTCATGGAGTCGCCGGCCGAGGAGGCGCTCTACCGCGGCGAAGGGGAGCTGGCGGCGTGGTATGCCGAGCGGGGCTGGCGGTGCGATTTCCTGCATTACGGCTCGCCGGTCGAACGGCTCGTCGGGAGCGTCCCGCCCACGCGCAGCGTGCTGCTCGTCCACAATTGCTGTGTGACGCAGCGGACGATCGACCGCGTGACGGCGCACTTCACGGCACCCGTGTGGTGGTGCCTCTGCCCGGGTTCGAACCGGTATATCTCGGGATTGCGCCCGCCGGTGGAGCTGCTGCGGGCGAACGGGTTGAATATCTGTGTGGGAACCGATTCGCTGGCGTCGAACGGCGCGTTGTCGCTCGTCGACGAACTGCGTCTGCTGGGCGACGGGGTTCCGCTGGCCGAACGCCTGCTGTGGGCGACGGCGGGCGGTGCGGCGGCGTTGGGTTTCGGCGATGAACTGGGGGAGATCGCGCCGGGGCGGCGTCCGGGCGTTGTGGTGCTCGAAGGGATCGATTTTTCCGCGATGCGGCTGCTTCCCGAATCCCGGACGACGCGGTTGGCATGAGCGGGCGGAGAGGTTGCGATTTTTTTTAAATCGCCCGCCCGGAATTACGATCTGAAATCCGACGGCCGCGATTCCGTTTTTTAAAGATGCGGTTTCCGGCATCGTTTCTTATGATTTGTCGCATGAACGGGGATTGAAAAAAGAATCTTGTGGCCGGGAAATAAGATATTCTGTGAAAAAATGATTATATTTGCCGGACTGGACACCTTGTGTACGGAATGAATTTGTAATATTTTATAGTGTAGTTTATGAAGAAATTTGGACTTTTCATCTCAATTGCGTTGTTGACGGCCTTCGTCGGCTGCGACAGCGACGATGTGGAAGATCCGGTCGTTCCGGCGGTATCCAAACCCGTCGTAGCCGTCAGCGAGAACACCCCGACGTCGTTCGGAGTCGAGTGGGACGCTGTCGATAAGGCCGCCGGATATCAGTATGTGGTGACCGAAAGCGACGCTGCGGGAAACACGTCGGAGTTTTGTCCCGAAACCCAGACCGACAAGACGTCGCTGCGTTTCGACGATGCGGCCGCAGGTGCGAAATATACGGTCAAGGTGAAGGCGCTCGCAGCTGCCGACTCGCAGCTGGCCGATTCGGAATATGCCGAAATCTTCGTCGAGACGCCGGCCGAGGGACTTTCGTCGCAGACGTTCGCCTTCACGGTCGACGACCCCGTGGGGTACGACTCCGCGACGGTGAAGGTCGAGCCGTCGATCGCCGACGAGACCTATTTCTTCGCCGTGGTGAAGAGTTCGCTGCTGCTGGACAAGAACAGCAACGCCATTATCGAAATGCTCAAAAAGGATATCGAACCGGAGTCGCTGGTCAAGGGCGAACAGACGATCGAGACGAAATGGCTCGATCCCGAAACCGCCTATGTGGCCGTAGCGTTCGGTTACGATGCGGACAGGGGTGCTTCGACGTCGGTGCTGAGCCGTTCGGAGAAGTTCTCGACCGCCGTCGATCCCCGCATGTCGATCGATGTTTCGGTCATGAATGCGGGCGATGAGGCGATTTCGGCCAAGTGCGTCCCCTCCGGTTCGGGTTCCTATTTCGTGACGGCGGTCAAGTCGGCCGACGTGGCTGGGATGAGCGACCGCGAGATTCTGGACGCGCAGCTGGCTGCGCTCAATGCCGAGATCGACAAGTCGGGCTGGGATGCCGTCGCTGCCGCACAGTTCCGCAGCGGTACGAGCAACTACAACGCATCGGGTCTGAGCATCGGTACCGAGTACAGCGTCGTGGCGTTCGGCGTTCAGAAATCGGCGGCAGGCAAGGCCGAAGAGACCACGCGTCTGTTCAAGGCGAATACGAAGACTACTTCGCCGGAAGCGAAAGTGCAGCTTACCTATGTGATTGACGACGGTGATAAATATGTGTATGTCGATCCCGATTTCGCAGGTAAGGCCGTAATGTTATTCGATCTGGTTCCCAATGAAGCTACTGCGAAATGGGCAGTAGGCTTGTTCTATGAAACTGTTCTCGAAATGCCGGAAGCGGATATTATCGCTTTTATGCTGGGTGACCCTGCCAATTTGTATACCGATGCGTTGACAGATCGCGTTGTGCCTTTGGAGTGGGGTGAAGTACTTTACGTGACGACCATCGGAGTGAATGCCGCTGGTGTGACGGGGCCGCTTTCGATGACGCGTGTCGAAGCGGTCATGGATGGCAATCAGGGGGGGGGCGATGAACCGACGCCGCCGACGACCGAGCGCAGCAATGCATCGGTGGGTTTGTCGAACAGTTTATTCAATGACGAAGGAAATCCTGCTGCACAAATTACCTTTTCTCCGAATTCGGATTGTGCGAGTTTCCGCTTCATGATCGGGTATGGACCCGGTTTGGTGGAGGAAGCCGGCGAAGAGGCGATGATCGCGGCATTCGGAGACGAATCGTTGAATATGAGTACCAATCCGGAGGGATTATGGTATGACAGCAGTGTTTTGCAAGGTAGCAATGGGGCCGTGTTTACCTTTGTAAAGGATGCTTTGGGGGCGACGGTCTGCAACTATGCTTTGGCCTATGATGCTGAGGGCGTACCTGGAAAAATCTCTGTGGATACGATGCAGTTCCCTGCTTCGCTCGATGATCTTCCCACATCGCCGAGTTCCGCTCCTACCAGTTCAATGATGTTCCATACTCGTTATCGGCATCTTGCTGCTATCGAATTGATGGATCGTACCTCTCGGCTCAAAGTCTCTAATCTTAAATAGCAGAGCCTTTTTCCATCCGGCGATTTCGTGGCCGGTATTCGGCCCTGTCGTCGCGCGGGAAACCGAATCGAATTTTACTGATACTGGAGACGTCCGGATATTCCGGACGTCTTTCGTTTCTTTCGAAGAACGAAAAAAGTGGCAAGTTTTGGTATTCTCGTTGGAAATTCGCCTTGGAAACCGTATTTTTATCAAATCAACACAATCTAACTAATTCTCACCATGTCTAATAAGGAGAATCTTTTATTACGCATCAAGGCGGTGCAGGCGCTGGATCAATTGTATTACCAGAAAGGCGAGCACCTCTATTCGCATCGTCGCGTCTGGCGGAATCACGCCCGTCGGATCTTCGGTATCAACTATACGACTTACGCCAGTTATCTTCGCCGCGACGTCTCGCATCTGCCCGATCAGCCGGAGGTGGCCGAGACGGTTCGCCGTCTGGATGAAATCCTCAATAAGTAGAATTCGGCGGGGCGAAACGGGTGAAGCGTATCCGGCGGATGCGTCGTGACGCGATATGCCGGTTCGCCCCGTACGTTTTCCGGTCGTGCGTCCCGTGAGGATTTCGGTCGCCGGCCAGTTTCGGAATCCATGCCTTGCCGGTCTCCGTTCGGAGATCGTCGCTGAAAAAGAGAGCGGAACTCCCCGTTATCGGGAGAGTTCCGCTCTCTTTCGGCACTGTCCTCCGTGCGTTAACGCAGCTCCATCTCCTTCAACAAGTATTCCGCTCCTCCGATGCGGTCGATCGTGAAGAGCACGTAACGGATGTCGACGGCGATATTGCGGCAGATCGCGGGGTCGAATTGCAGGTCGCTCATCGTCGAACGCCACGTGCGGTCGAAATTGATGCCCACCAGTTCGCCGTCGGCGTTGACGACCGGCGAACCGGAGTTGCCGCCCGTGGTGTGGTTCGTCGCCAGGAAGCAGACGGGGACGGTCACGCCGCCGTCGGCCGTCGGGATGCTCCAGCGTCCGTAATCCTTCGCGGCGTGGCAGGCGCGCAGCCGCTGGGGGATGTCGTAGTCGTAGACCGTCGGGTCGTCCTTGGCGATGATGCCGTCGAGCGTCGTCAGCGGACGGTGGTAGACGGCGTCGGCATACCAGTAGCCCGCCACCTGCCCGTAGGCCACGCGCAGCGTGAGGTTGGCGTCGGGGTAGAAGGGGCGTTCGCGGTCGAATTCGCGCAGCGCCTTCATGTAGGGGCGGTACCAACGTTCGACGGCGGGCAGATTGCTCAGGTTGCGGGGGATGCGTCCGCGGTCGAAGATGCCGACCAGATGCAGCACCGGTTCGCGTTGCAGCGCGGCACGCAGTGCCGCCGTGTCGCGCAGCAGCGGTTCGACGGCATCGAACCGCACGATCGCCGAGGCGTCGAACAGGCGGGCGGCATACCCTTCGACGCCTTTGCAGCGCGTCGTTTCGGCCGTGTAGGCCTCCGGCAGCGGCCGGGGGTGGTACTGTTCCAGCCCGCGCAGCATCTCGACGGCCACGCGGCGGTCGATCGCGGGATCGTAGTCGCGATAGAGTTTGGCGATCCGCTCGGCGAGCGCCTCCGAAGGTTTGGCGGCGTATTGCTTCAATGCGGCGGCCAACGTCGCCAGCTCGATCCCCTTCACGCTCTCGTTGCACAGCTCTTGGAGGTAATAGCCTTCGGTCGCGCTGCGGTAGACCGCGCGGAGCGAGTCGAGCAGATGCGCGTATTCGGGGCGGTCGGCCGCCCAGCGGGCGAATGCGGTTTCGTAGGCCTTCTTCTGCGCCACCGTGCCGAGCCGTTGCAGCCCCAGCAGCTCGCCCTGCCATTTTTTCCATGCGTTGGCGATCGAAGCGTGTTTGGCGGCGTAGCGGATGCGGGTCGCCGCGTCGGCCTCCTGCGCCGCCGAGATGATTTCCAGCCGTCGTGTGCGCAGGTCGATCTTCATCGGGTCCGACCGTTCGACGACATAGGCTACGGCGTCGGCCGTGACGTACTGCTGGGTGTTGCCCGGAAAACCGTAGATCATCGTGAAGTCGCCCTCGCGGATTCCCTTCGTGGAGACGGGGAAGTAGCGCGCAGGGCGGTAGGGTACGTTTTCGCGGCTGAATTTCGCCGGTCGGTTCTCGCGGTCGGCATAGATGCGGAAGAGCGAGAAGTCGCCCGTATGGCGCGGCCACATCCAGTTGTCGGTATCGCCGCCGAACTTGCCGATCGACGAGGGAGGCGCCCCGACCAGCCGCACGTCGTCGAACTGCTCGTAGACGAAGAGGAACTGTTGGTTGCCGTAATACATCTGCTCGATTGCCGTGCGGTAACGCCCCTTTTCGGCGGCCTCCTCGCAGATCTTTTCGGCGGTTTCGCCCGCCGCCAGGCGGTCGGTCACCTCTTCCATGCGCACCAGCCGCCGCACCCACAGCCCCTCGTTGGGCAGCTCTTCCGAGCGGTCGCGCGCCCAGAATCCGTGGGTCAGGTAGTCGTGTTCGACGGTCGAATGGCCCTGTATGGCGCCGTAACCGCAGTGGTGGTTGGTCACGAGCAATCCTTCGGGCGAGATCAGCTCGCCCGTGCAGCCGCCGTTGAAAAGCACGATGGCGTCCTTCATCGACGCTTTGTTGACGGAGTAGATGTCTTCGGCCGTGAGGCGGAATCCCTTGGCGCGCATGTCGTCGATCCGTTCGCCGATCAGGCTCGGCAGCCACATCCCCTCGTCGGCGCGGGCCTTCGGGGCGGCGATTGCCGTCAACGCCGTCAGCAGGATCGCCGCTGCGATTCGCGGCATACGACAAGGGCGCTTCCGGCGGGAGGTGGGGTTGAGAGGTCTTTTCATGATTATACGATCGTTTGATTTTTGTCGGTTTGCGGCAGGGCGGATGGCCGCAGCATCAGCCGGCCTGCTGGGAGAGGAACCGGTCGAGCTCGACGTAGAGCCGCTGGACGGGCAGTCCCATGACGTTGTAGAACGAACCGTTGATGCTTTCGATGGCCACGTAGCCGATCCACTCCTGGATGCCGTAGCCGCCCGCCTTGTCGAAGGGGCGGAAGCGGTCGACGTAGTAGGCGATCTCCTCGTCCGCGAGCGCGCGGAAGCGCACGGCGGTGGTGACGGCGAAGCTGTAACGCCGCTGTACGGTGCGCAGCGTCACGCCCGTGGTGACGAAGTGCTCGGCGCCCGACAGGCGGTGCAGCATCCCGACGGCCTCGTCGCGGTCGTGCGGCTTGCCGAGAATCCCGCCGGCGGCCACGACCACCGTGTCGGCCGTCAGGAGGATGTCGTTTGCGGCGAGCGGTTCGGGATAGGCGTCGCTTTTGAGTTGCGACAGGAAGAGCGGCACGTCGTGCGGCGGCAGTCCCGCGGGGTAGCGCTCTTCGACTTCGTAGCGGTCGATGAGCGTGTAGTCGAGTCCGCAGTCGCGCAGCAACTGCTGCCGCCGCGGCGAGTGCGAGGCCAGCAGCAGCCGGTAGGGGCGTAGTTTTTCTTGGAGGATCATGGGATCAGCGTATTTCGAAATTCAACAGTTCGCGTCCTTCGAGCGTGGCGCGCAGCACGTCTCCCCGTTCGACGGGGCCTGCGCCCGCCGGCGTGCCGGTGAAAAACAGGTCGCCCGTGCGGTAGGTGATGTAGCGCGAGACGTGGCTCAGCAGTTCGTCCACCCCGAAGATCATGTCGCCCGTATACCCTCGTTGCCGTACCTCGCCGTTGATTTCGAGCGTGAAGTGCAGCTGCCGGATGTCGCCCAGCTCGGCGACGGGGACGAACTGCGGCGCCACGGCGGCCGAGTAGTCGAATCCTTTGGCACGCTCCCACGGCCATCCGTTGGCGATCGCCTCGCGTTGGAGGTCGCGCGCCGTGAAGTCGATGCCCAGTCCGACTTCGGCGTAGAGACGGTGGGCGAAGCGCGGCGCGATGTGGCGCGCCAGTCGGTCGATGCGCACGACCAGTTCGCATTCGTAGTGCACCTCCTGCGTGAAGTCGGGGATGTAGAAGGGGTCGTTGTTGCGCAGCAGGGCCGTGTCGGGTTTCAGGAAGAAGAGCGGCTCCGCGGGCAGCGGCCCGCCGTCGAATTCGGCGATGTGGTCGCGGTAGTTGCGGCCGATGCAGATGATCTTCATGATTTCCGTTTTTTGCATAGCTCGACCGCCGCGGTGAGGCCGATCGCGCCGATGAAGAGGAGAAGTATTCCCAGCACCGTGATCGTCTGCGGTTCGACGCCCGCGCGAAGCAGCAGCCAGCTGCCGCCTCCGATCACCACCGCCAGCAGCAGCAATCCGCCGGCCCCGATGCGGCGCACGGCGCGCCAGTTCAGTTCGGGGTTCTCTTCGGGGTTGCCGCTGAGCGTCGAGATCGACTGCGGCCGCAGCCAGAGGATGACGGCGCATATGGCCAGAATAGCCGCGATGACGAGTGATTCGGTCATGGGTTCAGGGTTTCGGGTGTTATTTTCTGCGTTTGCGGCGTTCGATGACCGTGATGATGGCAGCAGCGCCCGCGACGAGAATCCCGATCCGCACCGAGGCGAGGGTCGGCGGCGTGACCCCCGCGCGGAGAAGCAGCCACGTCGTCAGGGTGATGCCGATGGCCAGCACCGCCATACCGACGGCCGCCGTACGGAGAATCGTGGGGCGCAACCGCCCCTGCTCCGCTCCCTTTCCGGCAGACTCTTTGCCGCCCGTGCGGCCGTTGCGGCGGGGCTTTGCGGCGTTGGCCGCGTCGAGGCGTGCGGCCCGCAGCGAGGCGAGCAGCGCGAAGGCGCCGAGGATGATGGCGATGATGAGTGTCTCTTTCATGGATCGTTCTGTTTTATGCTTTGCGGTCGCCGTTCGGCGCTCCCTTGCGGAGTTCGGCGACCATGTCGCGGGCGAAGCGGTCGCTGGCACCCGGCCCGCCCATGACGGCGTGCAGTTCGTCGTAGTCGCCGAGCATCCGCTCGCGTTCGGAGCCGCCCGGCAGGATCGCGCCGAGGGCCCGCTGGGCCTCCGTCGGATCGGCCGACGACTGCACCAGCTCGCGCACCGCCTCACGGCCGAGGTTGAGGTTCACCAGCGAGATGAAGGGCACTTTCAGCACGTAGGGCCGCAACCATACCTGCCACCATACGGTGCGGTAGACGACCACTTCGGGAATGCGCATCAGCGCCGTTTCCAGTGTGGCCGTACCCGAAGTGACCACCGCCGCAACGGCGTTGCGGAGCGTTTCGTAGGTCTGGTCGACGACCATGCGCACGTCGGTTCCCGCAAGATGGCGGTCGTAGAGCCCGCGGTCGAGCCACGAGACGCCCGTCACCACGAACTGATAGTGCGGAAAACGGGGCGCCAGCGCGCACATCAGCGGCAGGTTGGCTTCGATTTCGCCGCGGCGGCTGCCCGCCACGAGCGCCACCACGGGCCGTTCGTCCAGTCCGTTCGCACGGCCGAACTCCTCGCGCGAGGGGAGCGTCGCCGACCGAGCCGCGATGGCGTCGAGCAGCGGATTCCCCTCGAATACGGGCGTGATGCCGTGGCGGGGAAAGTAGTCGCGTTCGAAGGGGAAGATGATGTAGAGCCGGTCGACGTACCGGCGGATCGCCTTCACGCGCCATTCGCGCCACGCCCACACTTTCGGGGCGATGTAGTAGAAGGTGCGGATGCCGTGCTCTTTGGCGAAGCGCGCCATCTTCATGTTGAAGCCCGGGTAGTCGACGAGGATCAGCACGTCGGGGGCGTAGCGCAGCACATCTTCGCGGCACTCGCGCAGCTGCCGCGAGATGGTTCCCAGGTTGCGCAGTACGCCCACGATGCCGAAAAACGACGTTTCGCGGTAGTCGCGCACCCGATTCTCCGCTCCGCCGACTTCGGCCATGCGGTCGCCGCCCCAGAAACGGAAGCGGGCCGCGGGATCGCTTTTGAGCAATCCCCGCATGAGGTTCGATCCGTGCAGGTCGCCCGACGCTTCGCCGGCGATGAGGTAGTACTTCATGGCATGTCAGTTTTTATCGTCCAGCAGGTCGGGGCGCAGCCGTCGGGTGCGCTCCCACGACTGTTCGTCCTGCCATGCCTCGATCTCGGCGAAGTTGCCCGACAGCAGCACGTCGGGGACGCGCCAGCCGCGGAATTCGGCCGGCCGCGTGTAGACGGGCGGCGCCAGCAGGTTGTCCTGGAAGCAGTCCGTGAGCGCCGACGACTCGTCGCCGATGGCGCCCGGCAGCAGCCGCACCACCGAGTCGGCGATCACGCAGGCAGCCAGTTCGCCGCCCGTGAGCACGTAGTCGCCGATCGAGATTTCGCGCGTAATGAGGTGTTCGCGGATGCGGTGGTCGATCCCCTTGTAGTGGCCGCACAGCACGATGATGTTTTCGAGCGTCGACAGGCGGTTGGCCTCGTGCTGGTCGTAGCGCACGCCGTCGGGCGAGGTGTAGACGATCTCGTCGTAGCGGCGTTCGGTTTGGAGTTTCTCCACCAGTTCGAAGACCGGTTCGGGCTTCATCACCATGCCCGCTTCGCCGCCGAAGGGGTAGTCGTCGGTGGTTTTCCGTTTGTCGTGGGCGTAGTCGTGGAGATTGTGGACGACGATCTCCACCAACCCCTTCTCCTGCGCCCGTTTGAGAATCGATTCGTTGAGCGGCGAGCGGAGCAGTTCGGGGACTACGGTCAGTATGTCGATACGCATGGCTTTGGCAATTAACGTTTTTTCTTCGGTCGGAAGATGATGTCCTTTTTACTTCCGGCTCGCAGCGGAATCTCCTGCCCGCGGTGGAGCGTGTAGGCGTCGTAACCGAGGTCGGTGAAAAGCGCGACGATGCGGTCGCGGTTCTCGCCGCCCGTCTCGATGAGCACCGTGGGGCGGAATCGTTCCAGCAGCGGCCGCATCTCCTCCATGATGACGACTTCGTAACCTTCGACGTCGCATTTGATGAAGTCGATGCGCGTGAGGTGGCCGAACAGCTCGCTGCCGCGCCGCATCTCGGCGGTGAACTCCACGTCGGCCTCGGCGCCCGCCTCCATCACGAAATTCTGTCCCGTGCCGAAGTAGCCGCCCGTGCGGACGGTGGCGTTGCCCATGCGGATTTCGCCCTCGGCGGCGCCGAGCGCATAGGGCAGGATGTCGACGTTGCCGCAGCCGCTCAGGTTGCGTTCCAGCACCCGACGGATCGGCGCCACGGGTTCCACGGCGTAGACGTGGCCGTTGCGGCCGGCGATGCGCGACATCAGGCGGGCGTAGTAGCCGAGGTTGGCGCCGATGTCGATGGCCAGATCGCCCGCCCGCATCAGGCGGTCGAGGTGGAACGTATATTCCGTGGCCGGCGCGTGGCGCCCGATACCCAGCCGGTGCGACAGGAAGAACATCGCGCTCACCGTTTGCAGGTAGCCGCCCAGCGGCAGAATCCGGTAGAGAAGTTTGTGCAGCAGTCTGTTCATTTCGGGCGACGGGCCTTAGTTGTCGTAATTCACCTGCCCGTTGAGCACCTCCACGACGAAGGGGTTGTAGAGGCTCTCGTGGCCGATCGTGGTCGACTCGCCGTGTCCGGGGTAGACCTCCGTTTCGTCGCCCAGCGGGATGAGCCGGTCGAGGATCGAACGCATGATCCACGAGTAGTCCCCGCCCGGCAGGTCGGTGCGGCCGATCGACTCGCGGAAGAGCGTGTCGCCCGTGAAGACGGCCTTCGCCTGCGGCGCGTAGAGCGACACATGGCCCGGCGTATGGCCGGGCGTGGGAATGATTTTCAAGGCGGTGTGGCCGAAACGCACCTCGTCGGTCGTATCGAGGTCGAGGTCGATCGAGGGCATGGCGCCGACCTTCACGCCGAAGATCGAACTGCCCGGTGCGGCGTTATCCAGCAGGAACTTGTCCTTGCCCGAGAGGGCGAAGGGGATGCCGTAGGTATCTTTGAGAAACTGCACGCCCAGCGTATGGTCGAAGTGCCCGTGGGTGTTGACCGCCATGCGGGGGTGCAGCCCGCGCGAGTCGATGAACTCTTTGAGCCGGGCGTTCTCGCGCTCGTCGGAGTTGCCGGCGTCGACGACGATGCACTCGTTCGTGTCGTCCCACACCACGTAGGTGTTTTCGCAGATCGGATTGAATTGCAGCGATGCTACTTTCATATCATGTGAAGTCTATTTGTACAAAGGTACATCTTTTCGCAGAGATTTGAAAGCGGCGGCTGCGAATTGTCGATCACTTTCGTGTTCGTTTTCTCGCCTCGGCATAGTCCGCAAATCCGGTGCAGAACGAAAATCAGGTCGCGCGGAGCGCACCGTCATTCCGTAGTGCGAAAAATCGGGAAGAAGAGACGACGGCGGTGGCGCCGTCGAAAACGCGGGCGCGAGCTTGTCCGCGTAGCGTTTTAGGCGCAACCGACGGCGGTTCCCCGACTTTTTCGCTCTACGGATGCTTTGGGCGCCACCTTTTGGCAGCAAAAGGTGGTAAAAACTGCTCCTCGCAAGAACACGCGAACCGCCGGTTCGGGAATTCGCCGACGTTTCTTCGGAAACATTCTTTCTTGTACTTTCGGCTTGATCCCCAAGTTCACGATCGTGCTCGTTTTCTCGCCTCGGCAGAGGTTGCAAGCAGCCTCTGCGAAAATGTTCGCAGGGGCGGCGATGTGCGGTTCGGCGAGAGGTGGAAACAGCACAGGCGCTGCAACGGCAATTGCAGCGCCTGTGCTATGGCATGGAGATGCCTGCGGACGGTCAGGCGTATTTAAACGTCGATTCGTCCGATACGGTCAGCTTCTTACGGCCCTTGGCACGACGGGCGGCCAACACCTTGCGACCGTTAGCCGTGGACATTCTCAGGCGGAAACCGTGCTTGTTGATTCTCTTCCGGCGCGACGGCTGGAACGTTCTTTTCATTGCCATAGCAGTATCCTTTTTGTTTTGTAATTTGCGCAGTTTGCGGAGTGCAAATGTATAACAAAAAAACGACACGCAAAAATTTTTCCCGAAAATATTGTGTTTTCGGCGTGAAAACCCCTTTCGGAAGGTCGCGGCGCGACAGGCGGGAGCCCCTTCGGACGACGGTTGAAAAAATCGGGCGGCGCGGGCTGTTTATCGGTATATTTTGACTATTTTTGCAAAGCCGAATCCGATCGGTGGCCGGCCGTTCCGGCCGCATCGGGAATGAAACGGGCCGGAACGTATCGGCGCGTGAGAAGCGCGGGTTCGGCGTCGAACTTATGGGGTTGACTCTTCGGCGATTTTTATGCGTGCTCCTCTCCGCGGCGCTGCTTGCGGCGGGGTGGCTCGGACTGTCCGGCCTTCCGCTCGTCGTAGCGCTGGTGCCCCTGCTGTGGATCAGCCGCAGTTACGGGTCTTCGCGCCGCGACTGGTGGGGGATGTTCGGCTGGGCATGGCTGGCCTTCGTCCTCTGGAACGGCGCGACGATCTGGGGCTTGTGGTATTCGACGCCCGTCGGTCCGTTCGCCGCGACGCTCGTCTCGACCTTCCTCAATATGCTGGCCTTCATGTTGTTCCATACGGTGAGCAAGCGGGCGCACAAGGCGTTGGCCTACACGCTGCTGGTCGCGGGCTGGATCGCTACCGAATATTGGTACACCGTGGGCGAATTCTCGTTTCCGTGGCTGCTGCTGGGCAACGGTTTCGCGAACGACACATGGGCCGTGCAGTGGTATGAATATACGGGTATCTTCGGCGGTACGCTGTGGGTGCTGGTCTGCAACCTGCTCTTTTTCGAGGCGTGGTTGCATCGGCGCAGCGTGCGGCACTGGGTGCGTGCGGCGCTGGCCGTCGTCGTGCCGGCGGCCGTGTCGCTTGCGATCTATGCGTGCTGGGAGGAGCCTGCGCAGCGGATCGAGACGGCGGTCGTGCAGCCCAACGTCGACTGCTACGACAAGTTCAATACCGCGCCGGGGTGGCAGCACGAAAACCTGCTGTCGCTGCTGGCCGAAGTTCCTTCGTCGGCGCAGTTGATCGCCATGCCCGAGACGGCGCTCGTCGAGGGGCTCAACGAAGCCTGGCTGTCGGCCAGTCCTTCGCTCGCGCAGTTCGAGGCGGCGCTGGCGGCCGACCATCCGGATGCGCTGCTGGTGGTGGGGGCCGACACCTATAAAGTCTATGCCGAGGGAAATCAGACCGCGACGGCGCGTTTCCGCAACGGTGTCTGGTACGACCGGTTCAACACGGCGCTGGCTCTCGACGCCGGGGGTGTGCGGGACATCCACCACAAGTCGCGGCTGGTGATCGGTGTCGAGAAGATGCCGCTGCCGTGGCTCTTCGACTGGCTGAGTTTCCTTATCATCGATCTGGGCGGTACGACCGGCCAGCTGGGCGTCGATACGCAGCGCACGGTCTTTGCGGCCGACAGCGTGCGGGTGGCGCCGGCCGTCTGCTACGAATCGGTCTACGGCGCCTACGTGGGCGAGTTCGTCCGCGGCGGGGCGCAGTTGATCCTGGTCATCACCAACGACGGCTGGTGGCGCGATACGGCCATTCACCGCCAGCACTTCTCCTTTTCGCGTCTGCGCGCGATCGAGCACCGCCGCGCCGTGGCGCGCAGCGCCAATACCGGCATTTCGGGCTTCATCAACGCGCGGGGCGACGTGGTCGGCCCGACGCTCGGCTGGGCCCGTCGGGGCGTGCTGACGGCTCCGGTCGCCTTGTCGGACGAGCTGACCGTCTATACCCGCTACGGCGACTACCTGGGGCGGATAGCCCAGTACGTGATGCTGCTCTGCCTCCTTTACTACGTCGCCTATCGCGTCAAGCGGCGCAACTACCTGGTCGATTAATCCAAACAAATATCGCTTCGCATGAACTATTCACAAACGCTCGAATTTCTCTTTTCGTCGATGCCGACGTTTCAGGAAAAGGGCGTCACGGCCTACAAACCGGGTCTGGAACGTATCGCGGCTTTCTGCCGGCATTTAGGCAACCCGCAGCGGAACTACTTCACGATCCATGTCGCGGGAACTAATGGCAAGGGTTCCGTTTCGCACATCATCGCCGCCGTGCTGCAACAGGCCGGTTACCGCACGGGTCTCTTCACGTCGCCGCATCTGCACGATTTCCGCGAACGCATCCGCGTCGACGGCGAGATGATCCCCAAGCAGAAAGTGGTCAATTTCGTCGACAAGCACCGTGACAAGATGACCGAGCTGGGACTTTCGTTCTTCGAGATGACGGCGGCGCTGGCGTTCGACTACTTCGCACAGAGCGACGTCGAGGTGGCCGTCATCGAGACGGGGCTGGGCGGGCGGCTCGACGCCACGAACATCCTGCTGCCCATCGTGAGCGTGGTGACCAACGTCGGACTGGAACATACGGCGCTGCTGGGCGATACGCTGGCGAAGATCGCCGCCGAGAAGGCCGGTATCATCAAGAAGAGCATTCCCTTCGTGCTGGGCGAAGCGAACGCGGCCTACGATGCGGTGTTCGAGCAGGTTGCCGCCGCGAACAAGACGCGCGTGGTCTACGCCGAGCGGGAGTTCGCCTGCGAGGGCCACGAGCTGTGCGGCAACCGGCAGCACTTCCGCATGGTGCGCCGCCGCGACGGCCACGTGCTCGATTTCGATCTCGACCTGCTGGGCGAGTACCAGTGCCGCAATGTCCTGACGGCGCTGGCCACGCTCGACTTGCTGCACGAACAGACGCCGCTGACGATCAGCCGCCGCGCCTTCGTCGACGGCGCGGCGAGCGCCGCCCGCACGACCGCGTTGCAAGGGCGTTGGCAGTCGTTGGGCGAGCGGCCCAAAGTGTTGTGCGATACGGGGCATAATGCGCACGGACTGGCCTATGTGGCCGAACAGCTGCGCCGCTCGCATGAAGGCGGCCGTCTCTACTGCGTCGTGGGCTTTTCGGGAGACAAGGACATCGACGCCATTCTGGCGCTGTTGCCGCGCGACGCCTACTATCTCTTTACGCAGGCGGCCAGCGAACGGGCGCTTCCGGTGTCGGAACTGGCCGCCCGCGCTGCGGCGGCGGGTCTCGACGGCGAAGCGGTCGCAACGGTTCCCGAGGCCGTGACCAGGGCGAAGGCGCTCGCCGCTCCCGCCGACACGATCTTCATCGGCGGTTCGACCTTCGTCGTGGCCGAGGTGTTGTGATCCGTTTTCGTACCGCCGCCGGCGGGAATGAGAGAAGAGGCGCCCGAAACTGATCGGGCGCCTCTTCGGTCGTAAATGGCTGCGGAGGTCTACTCCTCGTCGGTGTCGGTGTACTCTTTGAGCAGTTTGGCCTGCACGTCGGCGGGCACCTGTTCGTAGGAGGAGAAACGCATCGTATAGGTCGCCGCCCCCGACGTGAGCGACGAGAGCGTCGTCGAATAACGATAGAGCTCGGCCAGCGGTACGCGGGCGTTGAGACGGTCGAATCCCTTGTCCGAGTTCATGCCCTCGATCATCGCGCGACGGTTTTGCAGGTCGCTCATCACGGCGCCCATGTATTCGCTCGGCGTCAGCACCTCGATGCTGTAAATCGGTTCCATGATCTTGGGGCCCGCATTGCGGAATGCCTCCTTGAAGGCGTTGCGGGCCGCCAGCTTGAACGAGATTTCGTTCGAATCCACCGGATGCATCTTGCCGTCGTAGATTACTACGCGGATGTCGCGGGCGTAGGAGCCCGTCAGCGGGCCTTCGTCCATCTTCTCCATGATGCCTTTGAGGATCGCCGGCATGAAGCGCGCGTCGATGGCACCGCCTACGATCGAGTTGTAATACTGCAACTTGCCGCCCCACGGCAGGTCGTACTCCTCCTTGCCCTTGATGTTGACCGAGATGTCGCCCTTGCCCGGAATCTTGTAGCTCTTCGGTTCGGGAATCCCTTCGTAGTAGGGTTCGATCACCATGTGCACCTCGCCGAACTGGCCCGATCCGCCCGACTGTTTCTTGTGGCGGTAGTCGGCCTGCGCCACTTTGGTGATGGTCTCGCGGTAGGGGATTCGCGGCGCGATGTACTCGATCTCCATCTTGTTATCGGCGGCCAGGCGCGCTTTGAGGATGTTGAGGTGGTGCTCGCCCTGGCCTTGTATGATCGTTTGTTTCAGCTCCTTGGAATATCCGACCAGAATCGTCGGGTCTTCGTACTTGGCGTCGTTGAGCAGTTTGCCCAGCTTCTCCTCGTCGGCCTTGACCTTGGGCTGTACGGCGGCGCGGTAACGCGGTTCGGGGAATACGATCGGGGTGATCGTCACGGGTGCGGAGGGTGCCGCGAGCGTGTCGTTGGTGCGCGTGCCTTTCAACTTGACCGTGCAGCCGATGTCGCCGGCCGCCAGTTCGGTCACTTTGATGCGGTTTTTGCCCGCCACGGCGAAGAGCTGCGAAACCTTCTCCTTGTTGCCCGTGCGGGTGTTGAGCAGCTCCATGCCTTCGGTGAGTTTGCCGCGGATCACGCGCAGGTAGCTGATCTCGCCGATGTGGGGTTCGATCTGGCTCTTGAAGACGAACGCCACGGCCGGCTGCGTCTCGTCGGCGGCGATCTCCTCGCCCTCGGTCGAGAGGAATTTGGGCGCTTTGAGCGGCCCCGGAGCGACGTTGATGATGAACTCCATGAGGCGTTTCGTTCCGACGTCGCGCTTGCCGCTGGTGCAGAACAGAGGCATGACTTCACGCCGCGAGAGACCGATTTTGAGTCCCGAACGGATGTCGTCCTGCGTGAGCGTCCCCTTTTCGAAATAGAGCTCCATGAGCGCCTCGTCGTTCTCGGCGGCCATCTCCACCAGTTCGCGGTTCAGCTCCGTGGCGCGCTCCATCTCCTCGGCCGGAATATCGAGCTCCTCGCGCGTGCCGTTCTCGTCTTTGAAGCGGTAGAGTTTCATCATCAGCACGTCGATGAAGGCGTTGAAGCCCGGCCCCTGGTTGACGGGGTACTGCACGACGACGGGTTTCACGCGCGATGCGGCGCGGATGCTCTCGACCGTCCCCTCGAAGTTGGCCTTCTCGGCGTCGAGCTGGTTGATGACGCCGATGAGCGGTTTCGACAGTTCGCGCGAATAGCGCGCCTGAATCTCCGAACCGACTTCCCAGCCGTTCTGGGCGTTGAAGACCATTACTCCCACGTCGCCCACCTTGAAGGCCGAGAAGAGGCTGCCGCAGAAGTCGTCCGATCCCGGACAGTCGATGATGTTGAGCTTGCGTTCCATGAACTCCGTGAAGAGGATCGTGGAGTAGATCGAGCGTTTGTATTCGTGTTCGATGTCGGTGTTGTCCGACAGCGTATTGTTCGTTTCGACGGCGCCCCTGCGGTCGATGACCTTCCCCTCGTAGGCCATTGCTTCGGCGAGGGTGGTTTTTCCGGAGCCGGGGGCGCCGATCAGGACGATGTTCTTGATCTCTTTCGCTGAGTAGTTTTTCATATCGAGAAGTTTTAAGGTTTTTCCTGTTTTTCGGATTATAAATATATGAAAAAATCCGCAAAATCAAGTGCGGAGGGTGAAAAATTTATAAATTTTATCAATATCTTAGAATCGCTCTGCGGCTCGGCCGCGTTTTTGATCGGAAGCACGGTCGGGAGGTCGTGCTTTTGCCGTCGGGCGGGGTGCGATTGTTGATAAATGATTGAAAACTTTGTGCCGCCGGACGAATATTTTCGGGCGCCGGAATCTATCTTTGCCATGAAACAACCGGCCTGGCGCCGCACCGGTGCATCGCGTGCAGGGTCTTCATTGCAGGTTTCCCTTCCCGACGGGGGATTCGGAGGATGTGTCAATCATGGAATTTGGCGTTCGTCGGAAGACGCCGTAAGTTAGGAAGGACGTAATTTCATCGTTGATAAAGCCTCGGTTCATACATATTTTAATTACGTCTTTCCTACATGGAGTTATGGCTGAGAACAAAAATTTAGGTATCGATCTCGAACTGGACGAGACGGTCGCGCAGGGCAACTACTCGAATCTCGCCATCATCGCGCATTCCACTTCGGAGTTCATCATCGATTTCGCGGCTGTCATGCCTGCCGTTCCCAAAGCGAAGGTCAAGAGCCGCATCATCCTCACGCCGGAACATGCCAAGCGCCTGCTGATGTCGTTGCAGGAGAATATCGTGCGTTACGAGAGCGTGCACGGTCAGATCGTCATTCCTACGCCGCAGCATACGGGCGACCAGTTCGGCGGCAAGATCGGCGAAGCCTGACCTTCTCGCTTTCCAGCCTTTCGTCGTACGGCGTCGTGCGGTGCTGCGGGTCCGCACTCGCTTCGGACAGGGGCGTGCGTCGTTTCGCACTGCTGTCCGCAGCAGCCGCCGAAGTGCGGCGCGGATGCTTTCCCTTTGGGAGACCTGGGCCGGGACGAAACGAAATGCGGTGCGACGGGATCTCCCGTCGCACCGCATATTCACGTTCGGGCGGTATGCGCTCAGGCGCGGAGCCGTATGCGTTTGGCCTCGCAGGCTTTGTCCACCTCGATCTCGAAATCCGACAGTACGTTCATGTAGTTGATGAAGGCTTCGTAGGGCGATCCGTAGGGGTTGAAATAGGAGTGCACGTCGCCGTCCGACAACCATTTGGTAGCCATGTAGTAGAAGTGGTCGGAAGTTTGGAGGAAGTTCCACACGTAGTCGAAATCCTTGTTTTTTAACGCCTTGATCTTATCTCTCAGGCCGTATAGCTTCGTGAAGGCTTCGTTTTGCAACTCGTTGCCCAGCCATGCCGTGACGTCGCGCTCCTCGTCGGCCCACGACATCACGTGCGGGCAGTGGAGCACCGCCACGGGCTGGTACTTCTTCGCCGCCTCGCTCACGGTGGCGAATTCCAGCTTGCGTGTGGCCAGCGCCGCTTTGGGCAGCGCCTTCATGAAATCGAAGATGCCCGTCGAAGCCTTCTGGTGCTCGCCGAAGGTCTCGTAATCCATGAAGAGGTTCACCACCTCGCCCACCGTATCGTCCGAGGCGATCCAGCCGGCGAACTTGTCGGCCGTCAGCGGCCATTCGTTCCAGCTGCGGTTCGAGAAACGGAAGGCGATGTCGTCCGACAGCTTGTAGTTGCGCAGCAGCACGTGCAGTTTTTGATTCAGTGCGTTGGCATAGACGTAGTTGGGCGATTTCCAGCCCAGCACGTGTTTGGCGCCTTCGGCCAGGATGGTCTTGAACCCCATCTGGGCGACCGTTTCGCCGATTTGGTCGGAGTAGATCAGCTCCGTGTTTCGGAAGGCCGTGGGTTTCATCCCGAACTCCTTGCGCACGAGGGCCGTATGGAGTTTCACCTGCTCCTCGAAATCCTCCTTCGAGCGGAGTGATGCCAGCGAGTGGGAGTAGGTCTCGGCCAGGAACTCCACGCATCCCGTGGCAGCCAGTTCGCGGAACGAGTCGAGCACTTCGGGCGCATAGGCTCGGAACTGTTCGACGGCCGACCCCGTGATCGAGAACGAGCAGCGGAATTTGCCCTTCTGCTCCTTGATGAGGTTCAGCAGCAGGGCGTTCATCGGCAGGTAGCACTGCCGCGCCACTTTTTGCAGGATGGCGTGGTTGGTCAGATCGTCGAGGTAGTTGTGATCCACGCCCATATTGAAAAACCGGTAGGTTTTCAGCCGCCAGGGCTGATGAACCTGAAAATAGAAACAAATCGTTTTCATGGTGATATGTCGTTTGTGTTGTTATTCCCGTTGGCGTGCGGCCGCCTCGTCGATGACCGCCTGATAGACCGCCTTGATCTTCGCGGCAGCGTTGTCCCATTTGAGTCCGGTCACCTCGTCGAGCCCCTTCTCGGCGAACATCTTCGCCAGCGCGGGATAGGTAATCAGGGCATAGATCGCATCCGACAGGGCGTCCACGTCCCAATAGTCGACTTTGAGCGCGTAGTCGAGCACTTCGGCCACGCCGCTCTGCTTGGAGATGATGACCGGCACGTTCGAGCGCATCGCTTCGAGCGGCGAGATGCCGAAGGGTTCCGACACCGAGGGCATCACGTAGACGTCCGACAGCTGGAACATGCGGTGCACATCCTCGCCGCGCAGGAATCCCGTGAAGTGGAAGCGGTCGGCGATGCCGAGGCGCGCCACGCGGCGGATGACGTGGTTCATCATATCGCCCGAACCGGCCATCACGAAGCGCACGTTCGGCACCCGTTTGAGCACCTTGGCGGCCGCCTCGACGAAGTAGTCGGGCCCCTTCTGATAGGTGATGCGCCCCAGGAAGGTGACGATCTTGTCCCCGACGCCGCGTTCGGGGGCGGCGCACTCCGCCTCGGCGAACCGCACGGCGTTGTGCACCGTCACCACCTTTTCGGCCGGAATGCCGTAGCGGGTGACGATGATGTTGCGCGTGAGGTTCGACACGGCGATCACACGGTCGGCGGCCTCCATGCCCGCGCGTTCGATGGCATAGGTCTGCGAATTGATGTTCTCGCCGCTGCGGTCGAACTCCGTGGCGTGCATGTGCACGACCAGCGGTTTTCCGGAGACCCGTTTGGCGGCGATTCCGGCGAAGTAGGTGAGCCAGTCGTGGGCGTGGATCACGTCGAACTGCCCCGCCAGATCGCGGGCCACCTGCGCGGCTACCATCGCATAGCGCGCCACCTCCTCCATGAGGTTCGCGCCGTATTTGCCCGAAAAGGTGTAGCGCTGCTTCCAGAGGTCGGTCGTCTCCCGCGTCTTGCGTCCCGTGCGGACGTACTCGTCGTGATAGGACTTGTACTCTTCGGGCGAGACGTAGGGGACCATGTTCGAGTCGATATGGATGAACGACATCTTCTTCCACAGCTCCTCCGTATCGCCGGAGGCGGCGCCGAAGAGCGTCTCCACGTCGCTGGCGTTGACCACGCGCACATAGTTCTGGTCTTCGTCTCCGGTAGCACGGGGCATGACGAAGGTCACGTTGACATCGTTTCGCGCCAGCCCGCGCGTCATGCCGTAGCAGGCCGTACCCAGACCGCCTGCGATATGAGGGGGAAATTCCCATCCGAACATTAACACTCTCATGGCTGACTATTTTTTGACGGTTTTACGTTCTGTTTTGTGCCTTCCGTTCCCTTTGGCCGGGGCTTTGGGGCGTTTCGCGGGTTTCGCCTCTTCGTCCGCCGCCCCTTTCCGTGCGGAATCCGCAGGCGCGGCCGCCGCCTCCGTCGCCGTGCGGGGTTTCGCCGCACCGGCCGCTCGGCGGGAGCCTGTTTTCGGGGCGGCCTTCTCCCTCTTCTTCCGCCATGCGGGGTCGAAGCGCTCCATGAGCCGGTAGAGTTCCAGCACGGCGCCGACGCTCCACGCATAGGAGATCGCGCTTTTAGGGGCGAAGGGCGGGTCGGCGTCGTACATCTTCGAGATCGAACCGATGCCGTGGCACTGGATGTCCTCGTCGAAGTCGGCGAGGAACCGCTCGACTTCGGGTGTGTAGTCGGCGCCGGTGAGCGCATAGCGGGCCTTGACGTAGAAGGGCAGCGGCCATACCCACACCGTACCGTTCATCGCGGCGTGGGAGCGCATCCGGTCGTCGCCGGCGTAGGAGCCGTTGTAGAGCGGATTCTGCGGCGAGAGCGAACGCAGCCCCTTCGGGGTGAGCAGGTATTGGCGGACGATGCGCAGCACGGAGATGAGCTGCTCCTCGTCGAGCATCGTGTAGTTTAGGCCGCAGGCGACGACCATGTTGGGGCGGATGAAGCGGTTGGTCTCGGCGTCGTTTACGAAATCGGCCAGGTATCCCTCTTCCGGAAGCCAGAATTTTTCCAGAAACGACGCCTTGGTCTGCGCCGGAGCCTCCTTCCATTCGGCGGCGAACGCCTTGTCGCCCGCCTCTTCGGCCAGTGACAGCGCATAGCTGACGGCGTTGTACCACAGGGCGTTGATCTCGACCTGATACCCGTTGCGCGGGGTGACGGGCCGCCCGTCCGCATAGGAATTCATCCATGTGAGCGCCACGTGCTCGTCCGACGCCCAGACCAGTCCGTTGCCGTGCAGCGCCACACGGCCGCCGATGCCGCGGCGGTAAGCCGCGAGGATCGACTTCATCGCTTCGCCGTAGCGGCGCCAGATCTCGCGGCTGCCGATCTCGGATTCCAGTTCCTGCAATGTGTAGAAGAACCACAGCGGGGCGTCGGCTTCCTGCGCGGCCGATGCCGAACCGGCGAAATCGCCGTCGCGGAGCGTGCGGCACACGCTGTCCAGCACGTCGATGCAGTCCTCCTTGTGATCCTGTTCGAGCGTGATGCCCGGCAGCGACATGAAGGCTTCGCGGGCGATCTGCGCCGTGAGCCACGGATAGCCGGCCATCACCTCCGTGCGGCCGTCGGGGCGCCGGATGACGAACTGCCGGGCCGAGTGGCGCAGCAGGCTGTGGAAATCGATCTTGTGGGTGCGGCGTGCCAGCGCGCGGTCGAACAGCGCGCCGATCTCGGCCGACGAGGCCATCTCTTCGACCGACGCCGAGAAGATCACGCTCTGTCCCTTCGACAGGGGCAGTTCGAAATAGCCCGTCGTCAGCAGGTCTTCGTAACCGTCGTAGCCGCGGGCCAGCTCCTGCGGGTATTCGAATCCGTAGTACCAGTCGGGTGCGGCCACGAATTCGGCGTCGGGCCGGTTCGTTTGGAGGTAGAGCCACGGATAGCCTTCGTAGAGGCGGTTCTTCACGCCGCCCTGCACGGGGTAGGAGCGGCCGTTGGCCTCCATGTTGGCATGAGTCAGCGCCTCCTTCTCGCGATAGGCGAAGAAGGGCCGCAGCCGCAGGCGGATGTCGGCCGGCGAGTCGAGCAGCGTGTAGCGGATCATCAGCTGCGTGCGCTTGTGAATCCACAGCAGCTCCTTGCGCAGGATGACGCCGCCCACGCGGTAGGTGATCGTCGGGGTCGGCGTGTAGGCGAAGTCGGTGATGTACTTGTGGCCGCGCGGTTCGTAGACGCCGCGGAAACGGTGGATGGCCAGATTGAACGACTGATCGTGCTGGACGATGGTCTCGTCGAGCGACGACAGCAGCACGCAGGTCTGGTCGCCCCTGCCGATCGGGGCGACCATCAGACCGTGGTACCTGCGCGTATTGCAGCATACGATCGTGGTGCTCATGTAGCCGCCGCGGCGGTCGGTCGAGAGCACCTCGCGTTGCAGCGAATATTCGAGGTTGCCCAGTTCGTTCTTGTCGAAAGTAAGTGCAGACATGGTTTATGTTGTGATAGTTAGGATCGTTTCAGTAAAGTTATTGAAAAATATCCGGTTTTCCAACAACGAAAACGTAAAAATCGCAGCCTCGCACTCCTCCGTCCTTTCGGGGCGGCACCTTCCCGGCTCAAACGGGTTGCCGAAATTTTGCGTTTGCGGTCCGCAGACCCTCCGGCGCCGGAAACGACGCCGGAGGAGCGGTCCGGAAGTCTCTTGCGGCGGCGACCGCGTCTACGCCCACTTCACCAGCGCGAAATCCATGCGGTGCGGCAGATGCGGGTTCGAGGGGTAGATGCGCAGCGCCACGTCGAACGACCCCGAGCGGCCCGAACGGTAGTCGAGCGCGTAGGTGACGGTCGTCCCCTCGACGGCCGTGCGTTCGAGCGGTACGGTTTCGATCACGTTGACCGGCTGGCCGTACTCGATCTGCTTGGCCACGACCAGCTCGGCGCCGATGTCTTCGGGACGGAGGTCGGCCACGTCGATCTTGATCTCGAAGGGGTAGTGCTCCCCGACGAACATCGCTTCGCGGTCGATCTTCGCCTGCTTGACCTCGACGATGCGCACCTTGTCCCACGCGGCCGAGATCCGGCGTTTCCATGCCGCGATTTCGCGCGCCAGCATGTAGTCTCCCGCGACGATCTCGTGCCGGCGTGCCGCCAGCTTGCCGTAGAAGCGCTCCTCGTAGTCGCGCATCATGCGGTTGGTCGTGAAGTTCGCCGCGATGTCGGCCACGCACCGTTTGACGGATTCGACCCAGTCGCGCGGGATGTTCTGTTCGTCGCGCTTGTAATAGAGCGGTACGATCTGTTCCTCGATCGTGTTGTAGATCATCTCCGCGTCCAGTTCGTCCTGGAACCGCTGGTCGGCGAAGGTCCGTTCCATCGGCAGCGCCCAGCCGGCGCCCTCCTTGTAGCCCTCGACCCACCAGCCGTCGAGCACCGAGAATTGCAGCACGCCGTTCATGACGCACTTCTCTCCCGACGTACCCGACGCTTCGAGCGGGCGGGTCGGCGTGTTGAGCCACACGTCTACGCCCTGTACCATTTTTCGCGCCAATTCCATGTCGTAGTTTTGCAGGAAGAGAATTTTCCCGACGAATTGCGGCATGGCCGCCACCTCGACGATGCGTTTGATGAGATCCTGCCCCGGCTTGTCGTTGGGGTGCGCCTTGCCCGCGAAGATGAACTGCACGGGCCGCTCCTTGTTGTTGACGATCGCCGACAGGCGGTCGAGGTTCGTGAAGAGCAGGTAGGCGCGCTTGTAGGTGGCGAAGCGGCGTGCGAAGCCGATCGTCAGTACGTCGGGTTTGATCCCCTCGACGATCTGCACCATCTGGCGCGGCGAGTCGATGCGCACCTGGGCGGGGTCGCTGTACCGTTTGCGGATGTGATCCACCAGCTTGCGTTTGAGGAAAATGCGCTCCTGCCAAAGTTCGGCGGCGGGGATGTCGTGCACCTTCTGCCAGGCGGGGATGTCGTAGTCGTGCCCAGAAAACCCTTCGGGGAAGTAGCGCATGTAGAGCCGCCGCAGATTGGAGGCGCACCACGTGGGGAAGTGTACGCCGTTGGTGACGTAACCGATGTGCAGCTCGTTCTTGAAGTAGCCGGGCCACATGTTGCCCAGGATGTCCTTCGACACCTCGCCGTGGAGCCACGACACGCCGTTGACCTCCTGCGAGAGGTTGCACGCCAGCACCGACATCGAGAAGCGCTCTTCGGGGTCGTTGGGGTTGGTCTTGCCCAGATTGATGAACTGTTCCCACGTGATGCCCAGCACGTCGGGGTAGTGGGCGAGGTATTGGCGGATCATCGACTCGGGGAAGGCGTCGTGGCCGGCCGGCACGGGGGTGTGGGTCGTGAAGAGCGACGACGAGCGGACTACTTCCAGCGCTTCGGAGAAGGTGAGCTTGCGGCGCACCAGATCGCGGATGCGCTCGATGCCGATGAAGGCCGCATGGCCCTCGTTGCAGTGGTAGACCTCCTGCTTGATGCCCATGGCCCTCAGGGCGCGGATGCCGCCCAGGCCGAGCAGCAGCTCCTGTTTGAGCCGGTTCTCCCAGTCGCCGCCGTAGAGGTAGTGGGTGATCTGACGGTCTTCGTCGAGATTGGCTTCGTAGTCGGTGTCGAGCAGGAAGAGGTCGGTGCGGCCGACCTGGCATCGCCAGACGCGGGCCGAGAGCGTACGCCCCGGCAGGGCGATCTGTACGGTCGTCCAGTTGCCCAACTCGTCGCGCACGGGCGAAATCGGCAGCTTCGAGAAGTTCTGCGCCTCGTAGGTCGCCTCCTGCGCCCCCTGCGCCGAGAGCCGCTGCGTGAAGTAGCCGTAACGGTAGAGCAGCCCCATGGCAACCATCGGCACGTTCTTGTCCGACGCCTCTTTGAGGTAGTCGCCGGCGAGGATGCCCAGGCCGCCCGAATAGATCTTCAACGACGAGTGCAGTCCGTATTCCATCGAGAAGTAGGCGATCGTCGGCGCCTTCGGATCGGGTTTTTCGCTCATGTATTCGTTGAACATGGCGTAGACGCCGTCGAGCATCGCAAGGAACGAACCGTCCTGTTCCAACTCCTGCAACCGTTCGAGCGGCAGCCGGTCGAGGAATACGATCGGGTTCTTCTCGCACTCCGACCACAACTTCTGGTCGATGTACTCGAACAGGTCGCGGGCGCCGCTGGTCCAGCTCCACCAAAGGTTGTGCGAGAGCACTTCGAGGGCGTGGAGACGCTTGGGAAGCACCTTCTCGACCATCACGCGGTTCCAGTGCGGTTTTTCGGTGATGAGCTGCTGCCGCACGAAATTGATCTGTTCGGTCGCGCCGCCTCCGTCGTTGAGCACCGCACGGTTGGTACGGGTCACCGAACGTTCGATCGCTTCGGAATAGGCTTTTTCGTAGGCTGCGTAGAGTTCGCTCCACAGGGCCGTGCGCGACAGTTCGGCGGCGGCGTTGCGGGCGATTTCGACCTCCTGCGGGGTATATTTGGTGAAATGCAGCAGCGCCTTGGCGATTTCGCGAGCTGCTTCGGCGTAGTTGTCGTCGTTGCGTGCGACGAGCGTCACGCCCTCGTGTTCGCCCTGAGAACCGGCCCAGAGTCCGAATCCGGCCAGCGTGGTGGTGAGCGTCGGTACCGAGAAGGCCGTCGACTCGAGCGGCGTGTATCCCCACGGCTCGTAGTACGAGGGGAAGAGCGTCATGTCCATTCCCACCAGCAGTTCGTAGTAGCTCTTGTCGAAGATGCCGTCGCGGCCGTTGAGGTAGGTGGGGACGAAGACCACCTTCACCTTCGACGACGGGTTGGCCAGCACGCTGCCGGCGATCGAGTTGAGGATCTGATCCCATTCGGGATGTTCGAGATAGTGGGTGCAGAAGCGGTTCTGCTTGGGATCGATCGGGCTGTTTTCGTCGGCCAAATGCGCCTGCAAATCCTTGCGGGGGCCGGTCGTGGCGGACGGTACGGTGATGTAGACCAGCACCTCGCGGTCGAGGGCGTCCGTTTCGGCGAGCTGTTTCAGGGCGTCGAGGAAGATGTCGATGCCTTTGTTGCGGAATTCGTAGCGGCCGCTCGTGCCGACGATCAGGGGTTCGCCGTCGAATTTGCAGCTCAGCGTCGCCTCGGCCGTGCGGATCATCGCGCGGCGTGCCTCGGCCCGTTTTTCGTCGAACTCCCTGCCGTTCCACACGAAGTCGTCCTCGAAGCCGTTGGGGGTGACGACGTCCACCGTGCTGCCCAGCAGGCTCTCGCATTCGCGGGCGGTGATTTCGCTCACGGTGCAGAACACGTCGTGTTCCTGCGAGGCGATCTTCTCGATCGAGTGTTTGGCCACGACGTTGAACTGGCGCGCCAGTTCGCCGGCGTTGAGCCGTCCCAGATCCTTGTAGAGCGGCAGCCCGTTGCCGGCCACGCAGCGGCCCGTCACCGTGGCGTGGGTCGTGAAGACCGTCGCCACGTAGGGCGAGTACTTGCGCAGGTAGAGTCCGCCGGCGGCGGTCATCCACTCGTGGAAGTGGGCCACCACCTTGTCCGTCGAGGCGCAGAAGTTCTCCACGTAGGAGGCGATGACCTGTCCGGCCGCGTGGCCGAAGAGCACCGGCTCGATGTAGTCCCACTGTCCCGAGATCGAATCGACGTGGTAGGTCTCCCACAGGAATTTCAGGATGTCGTCCTTCTTCGGGAAGAGCGACGTATAGTCGACCAGCACCGCGATCGGACGGCCGACGACGCGCCAGCGGCCGATGCGGATGCGGATGCCGTCGTTGTAGACGCTCTGGCGCCACGCTTTGAGCAGCTCGTCGTCCTCCTCGAATTCGGGATTGTCGCCTTCGCGCTGGATGTCGGGGCCGATGAGCAGATAGTTGTCGCCCAGTTTGCTTTCGACGGTGCGGGCCTTGGTCGAAACGACGGTGTGGATGCCGCCGACTTTGTTGCAGACCTCCCAGCTCACCTCGAAGAGGTAGTCGGGCGTCAGCAGTTCGTTTTCGTTCATATCTTGTCGGATTTTTGATAATTCGGTTCGTACCTGCGGTCGACAGGAAGGTGTTTCACCTGCAAAGGTACTGCCGAATGATCTATATTTGCAAATTCATAAAAATATTTAATAATAACTTAACCTTAACATTCCCAGAACAGAGCGGCGATCACGGCGTCCGACAGCAAAAACCGTTCGGCGGGGATCGCCAGCTGTCCGTCGCGCAGGGTGGCGTCGCCCGCGTCGAGCCACGGGCGCGCCGCGTCGAGCAGGGTTTCGAGCCGTGCCGGCCCGAACCGTCGCCCGATCGCCTTCGTATCGAGCCCTTCGGCCGTGCGAAGCGCCGTCATCACGGTCTCGTTGTAGCGGTCGCGTTCGGTCAGGCGCTCCGATTCGTAGCGGTCGCCGCCGGCCAGGTAGCGCCCGATGTCGGCGACGGCCCAGCGCCGGCATTCGCCGTCGAACGAATGTGCCGCAGGGCCGATTCCCAGATAGGGGTCTCCGCTCCAATAGGCGCTGTTGTGGATCGCCCGGCGGCCGGGCAGGGCGTAGTTCGAGACTTCGTAGTGCTCGAATCCGGCGTCGCGGAGCGTGCGGTGCACCGTGAGGAACTCCTCTTCGCTCGTCTCTTCCGTCACGGGGGAGAACCTGCCCTGCGCCATGCGGCGGCCGAAGGCCGTCTGCGGCTCTACGGTCAAATGGTATGCCGAAACGTGCTGCACGCCCAGCGCGACCGTTTCGCGCAGATTGCGTGCGAGCGTCGCGGCGCCGAATCCGGGTACGCCGAAGATCAGGTCGACGGTCACGTTGCCGAAGCCCGCCTCCTGCGCCTGTCGCACGGCCTTGCGCGCCGCGTCGGCCGTATGGCGGCGGTTCATCAGGCGCAGCTCCCCGTCGTCGAACGACTGTACGCCGATCGAGAGGCGGTCGACCCGCGTGCGGGCCAGCCGCCGCAGGTAGTCGGGCGTCAGGTCGTCGGGGTTGGCCTCGACGGTGCACTCTTCGAGGACCGTGCAGTCGAAGAGTTCGGCGGCGTGGGCGATGAACTCCTCCAACTCCTCGGGCGGCAGCAGCGAGGGGGTTCCGCCGCCGAAATAGATCGTGCGCAACTGCTCCGCAGGCAGGAATCCCGCTTCGCGGCGCAGTTCGTCGTGCATCGCCTCCACGACGGCCTTCATCGGCCGCAGGTCGGCCGACTTGTAGAAGTCGCAGTAGGCGCAGACACGCTTGCAGAAGGGGATATGGAGATAGAGTCCGGCCATTTTGACGTTTAATATTCTAACAAATCTAACGAAAAAAAACGGAAAAAATTGGACTGCCCGCCGAAAAAACGGAGGATTCGGTTTTTTCTTCCGACGGATGGGTCAATTCGTCCGGAGCGCGAGGTTGTTTAAAATTTTTATTAACTTTGCGCCGTCATGAAAACACAAGCGGAACTGACCGAGCTGCTCGATTTTATCGGCGAGTACGCCACCTACCTGCTGGGGTCGGGCGTGCATACCTCGCGCGTGGTGCGCAATGCGCGCCGTATCGGCGCCTCGCAGTCGGTCGACGTGCGGCTGACCACTTTCCAGCGCACGTCGATCCTGACCGTGCGCGAGGAGGGGAACCCGCAGGTGGTGACGCAGGTGGTCGAGATTCCGCACCTGCCGATCAGTTTCGAACGCAACTCCGACCTCAGTTCGCTGAGCTGGGAGGCCGTCGACCGGCGGCTGCCGCTCGATGTGATCCGCGAGAAGTTCCGCAAACTGACCGCAAAGCCGCGCATGGACCCGATGTTCGTGCTCATGGTCGTGGGGCTGGCCAACGCTTCGTTCTGCAAACTCTTCAACGGCGACTGGGTGGCCGTGGGGATCGTCTTCACCTCCACGCTGGCGGGCTTTTCGGCCCGGCAGCAGTTGACCAAAGCCGGCGTGAACCACTTCATCATCTTCATTCTCTCGGCCTTCGTCGCGTCGCTGTGCGCTTCGTCGGCGCTGCGCTTCGACTGCACGGCCGAGACGGCCATCGCCACGAGCGTGCTGTTCCTCGTTCCGGGCGTGCCGCTCATCAACGGCGTGATCGACATCGTCGAGGGGCACGTGCTGATCGGTTGCAGCCGTCTGATCGGCGCCCTGCTGCTGATCCTCTGCATCGCCGTGGGGCTGTCCGTCACGTTGTTAATGGTTAAGGGAAGCCTGCTATGATCGCTGCGGATATTTTCGTCGACGGGTTTTTCGCGGCTGTCGCGGCGATCGGGTTCGGGGCCATCTCCGACCCGCCCCTGCGGGCCTTCCCGTCGATCGCCCTGCTGGCCGCCGCAGGCCACGCCCTGCGTTTTGGCCTGATGACCTGCGCGGGACTCGACATTACCACGGCGACGCTCTGCGCCTCGCTGCTCATCGGACTGGGAAGCCTCTGGCTCGGCGGCCGGATCTACTGCCCGACCACCGTCCTCTCGATTCCGGCGCTGCTGCCGATGGTGCCGGGCATCTACGCCTACAAGACGGTCTTCGCCCTGATCATGCTCATGCAGCACACCGCCGAGAGCGATGCGGCGCGGCAGTATATGGATGCGTTCCTACTCAACGCGACGGTCACCGTCAGCGTCGTCTTCATGCTGGCCGTCGGTTCGACGGTGCCGATCTTACTCTTCCGCCGCCGCGCCTTCTCGCTCACGCGGCGCCGCAAACCCCGTAAAGCCTGATTGCATGGAGATTTTCTGGAATACCATCGCACGTTACAATGCCGCCACGTGGCCGTGGCAGATCGCGATCGTGGCAGCGGCGGCAGTGCTCACCGTCCTGCTCTACCTCCGCCCGACGCAGAATGTCAAACGGGCCATGAAACTCTTTCTGGCGGGTCTCAACGCCTGGATCGCCGTGGTTTACTATCTGGTCTGGTGCGGCCAGCGCAGCCACAGCGACGTGCTGGCCCTCTTCTGGGGGATCATGGCCGTGATCTGGCTCTACGACCTCTATGCCGATTTCACGCGCTTCGAGCGCACGAGCCGCCCCAACGGCTTCGCCCTGTTGCTCTACCTCATGCCGCTGGCCTATCCGCTCTTTTCGCTGGCTCGGGGGCTGTCGTTCCCGATGATGACCATGCCCGTGATGCCCTGTTCGGTGGCGGTCTTCACCATCGGTCTGATGCTGGCCTTCACGCACCGTATCAACATCTTCCTCGTGCTGTTCCTCTGCCACTGGGCGCTGATCGGGCTGGCGAAGGTCTACTTCTTCGGTATTCCCGAAGACTTCCTGCTGGCCGCCTCGACCGTGCCGGCGCTCTACCTCTTTTTCCGCGAATACATCGCCAAGAACCGCGAACTGCGCACCAAGCCCGACGCACGGATGCTCAACGGGCTGTTGATCCTGCTCTGCATCGTCATCGGCCTTTTCTTCACCGCCACGCTGCTGCACCAGATCCGGCTCTATGTCTGACCGGACGACCGCCCCGCTTCTTCGGGAATCGATAGGCGGGATCGCGAAAAATTCGTAACTTTGTCGCCCGACAAGTACGAAACAGATGGAATCACCGATATTGCAGGGGCTCAACCCCGCCCAGCGCGCCGCCGTCGAGGCCTACGACTCCGCGTCGCTCATCATCGCCGGAGCCGGTTCGGGCAAGACGCGCGTGCTTACCTCGCGCATCGCCTATATGATCGAGCAGAAGGTCGACCCCAAGAACATTCTGGCGCTGACGTTCACCAACAAGGCCGCCGAGCAGATGCGCGAACGCATCCGGCAGATGGTGCCCGGTCGCAAAAGCCGCGAACTTTTCATGGGTACCTTCCACTCGATCTTCGCCCGCATCCTGCGCACCGACGCCGAGCGGATCGGCTTTCCGGCGAACTTCACGATCTACGATGCGTCCGATGCCAGGAACCTCATCAAGACGATCGTCAAGGAGCTGAACCTCGCCGACGACAAGTACAAGCCCAATGTGATCGCCTCGCGCATCTCGCAGGCCAAGAACGCGCTGGTCACCCCGGGCGCCTATCTGGCCAATTCGGCGCACGCCACCGAAGACCGGCGGGCGCAGATTCCCGAGTTCGGCAACATCTACAACCTCTACTGCCAGCGCTGCAAGCACAACGGCGCGATGGATTTCGATGACCTGCTGTTGCAGACCAACATCCTGCTGCGCGACTGTCCCGACGTGTTGGAGTACTATCAGAAGCAGTTCAGATATATTCTGGTTGACGAGTATCAGGATACCAACTATGCGCAGTACATCATCGTCCGCCGCCTGTCGCAGCATCACGGCAAGGTCTGCGTCGTGGGCGACGACGCACAGTCGATCTACTCGTTCCGCGGCGCCAAGATCGAAAACATCCTCTCCTTCCAGCGCGACTATCCCGAAGCGAAAGTCTTCAAGCTGGAACAGAACTACCGTTCGACGCGCACGATCGTCGAGGCGGCCAACTCGGTGATCGTCCACAATTCGCGCCGCATGGAGAAGAGGTGCTTCTCGGAGGGGGACGAGGGCGAGAAGATCCGTGTGCTGAAAGCATTTACAGCTCGAGAAGAGGCTGAGTTGGTGGTGCAAGAATTACGCGATAAGATTCGTACATCGGGTGATAAATGGAATGAAGTGGCAATTCTTTATCGTGCTAACAGATTGTCTAAGGATTTGGAAGAGTCATTACTCCGACGAGGAATTCCTTATCGAGTTTATAAAGGGGCCGCATTCTACGACCGCAAGGAGATCAAGGATATGCTGGCCTATATCCGGCTGGTGGTCAACCCGCGCGACGACGAGGCCTTCCGACGCATCGTCAACTATCCGGCGCGCGGCATCGGCGACACCACCGTGCTGCGTATCGCCCGGCTGGCGGCCGAACGGGGCGTGTCGATGTGGGAGGCGGTCGACGCGCTGGTGGCCGAGCCTGTGAGCGATCCCGTGCAGCGCACGATCGTGCGCAAGGTCGCCGAGTTCGTGGCGCTCATCCGCTCGCTGTCGCTCGAACGTGCACAGAAGGGACTCTACGACTTCGGTATGGAGGTGGCGTCGCGTTCGGGCATTCTGGCGCTCTACCGCCGTGAGAACAGCCCCGAGGCTACTTCGGCGCTCGGCAACATAGATGAGCTGCTCAACTCGATGAAGCTCTTCAAGGAGCAACGCGACGCCGAGATCCGCGACGCCGAGATCCGCGCGGGCGTGGAGCTCGGGGAGGCTACCGTCGAGGAGTGGTTGCAGAGTGTGACGCTCACCACCGACATGGACAAGAAGGAGGACGCGGGCGATGACGACAAAGTGACGCTCATGACCGTCCATTCGGCCAAGGGGTTGGAGTTCAAATACGTCTACATCGTCGGGATGGAGGAGACCCTCTTCCCGTCGCAGCGGGCCGCCGAGTCGCCCGAGGGTTTCGAAGAGGAGCGGCGCCTGTTCTACGTGGCCCTCACGCGCGCCAAATGCAGTGCGGTGCTCTCCTATGCAGAAATGCGATACGAATATGGGGAAACGAAACATCATGTTCCCAGTTGTTTCCTGCGCGAGATCGACCCCCGCTATCTCGACGGTGCGGTCGGGGCCGGCCAGACGCCCGTGCGCGAAGAGGCCGCAGCCGGCGGCCGCACGGCGCTCGAAGAGCTGCGCCGGCGTTTCGACGTGCGTTATCAGCAGCGGGCGGGCGGCAGCGGCAACCCCTCCTTCGGCGGTGAGAAATCTTCGTTCGGCGGACGGGGCGGAGCCTATTCCGGCGGTTCGCGGCCGGAGAGCGGCGCCCCTTCGTTCGGCGGGCGGGGCGGGACGGATTCCGCCTTCCGGCGCCCTGCGCTGCAACGCCCCGTTGTGCCGGAGAATTTGCGGCGGCTGGGCGGCGGAGCGGCACCCGCCGCAGGGAACGCCGCGGCGTCGGGCTATGCCGTCGGCGAGCGGGTCGAGCATCCCAAGTTCGGGTACGGGGAGATCGTGCGTATCGAAACGCTGGCGGCCGATCATAAGCTGGTCGTCGTCTTCGAGGAGTACGGCGAGAAGACCCTGCTTGCGAAATTCGCCAAATTGACGAAACGATGATACCGGTTTTCGATCCTGCCGCGCCTGCGGCGTCGGGGTGCGTCGCGACCCCCCCCCTCGTATCGGTCTGCATGACCGCCTACAACCACACGCCCTACATCGGCCGGGCGATCGAAGGGGTGCTGTCGCAGCGGACGACGTTCGCCGTGGAGCTGGTGTTGAGCGACGATTGCAGTACGGACGGCACGGGTGCGATCTGCCGCGACTACGCCGCGCGTTATCCCGACCGCATCCGGCTGTTGACGGGGGATGTCAACGTGGGGATGCGCGCCAACTACCGGCGCACGATCGAAGCGTGTCGGGGCCGTTACGTGGCGATGTGCGACGGCGACGACTGGTGGTGCGACCCGCTCAAACTGCAACGGCAGGTCGAAGCGTTGGAGGCCGATCCCGCCTGCGGCATCTGCTATACGCGGGTGCGCTGTTATGCGCAGGAGGAGGGGCGTTACGTCGAGAACTACCCGATGGGGGCGGGTGCGACGACCTTCGAGGAGCTGTTGTTGAACAATACGATTCCCAATTGTGCGGCCGTCGTGCGGCGCGACCTGCTCGCGGGTTACTATGCCGATCCCGAACTGCGGCCGCTCGAACGGCCGTGGCCGCTGGAAGACTACCCGATGTGGCTCTGGATGGCGCCGCGCTGCACGATCCGGTTTCTGGACTGCGAGACGGCGGTTTTCCGCGTACTGCCCGACAGCGGCAGTCACCAGTCGTCGCTGGATCGCCGGATCGTCTATTTCGATGCGATTTTCGACATCAAGTGCTGGTTCGACGCCCGCTACGGCGGCGGCCGTCAGCGGCGGCGGATCGCCAGGATGCGCATGGAATATATCCTCACGCTGATGAGGGATGCGGGCGGCGGTGCCTGTCTGCGCCGCTGGTGGCGCGACGTCCGTCGGGAACCCTCCCTGCTGTTCGTGTGGAGAGGGGGCGGAAAGCTGGTATGGAGTGCGCTCCGCCGCTCTGCCCGACATGAATTTTTGAATGGGAACAGATGATGAATGCCGAACCTCTCGTATCGGTCTGCATGACCGCCTACAACCATGCGCCCTACATCGGCCGGGCGATCGAAGGGGTGCTGTCGCAGCGGACGACGTTCGCCGTGGAGCTGGTGTTGAGCGACGATTGCAGTACGGACGGCACGGGTGCGATCTGCCGCGACTACGCCGCGCGTTATCCCGACCGCATCCGGCTGTTGACGGGGGATGTCAACGTGGGGATGCGCGCCAACTACCGGCGCACGATCGAAGCGTGTCGGGGCCGTTACGTGGCGATGTGCGACGGCGACGACTGGTGGTGCGACCCGCTCAAACTGCAACGGCAGGTCGAGGCGTTGGAGGCCGATCCCGCCTGCGGGTTGAGCTATACCCGCTCCGAGCGGCGGTTCGAGACGACGGGCGAGCGGCGGCGCTATCCTGCCGGAGAGCTCTTTTGCGATTTCGACCGGCTGCTGTTCGACAATACGGTCGAGAACTGCACGGCCGTCGCGCGGCGGGAGCTGATCCTGCGCTACTACGCGGAGGTGCGGCCGGAAGAGCATCCCGAATGGCTGACCGACGATGCGCCGATGTGGATATGGTTCGCGGCGTGCAGCCGCATCCGGGCATCGGAGGAGGTGACGGCCGTCCACCGCATGTTGCCCGAAAGCGTCAGCCAGAGTCGGGCTTACCGTGCGCGCATCGCCTTCTGCGATTCGCTGTGCGACATCTCGCTCTGGTTCGACGCCCGCTACGGCGCGGGGCGCCACCTGCGGGCGCTGCGTCGGCGTCGGATGCGCGTGGCGCTGTGGGTGTTGTCGCGCGACGGTACGACGGCGGAGTATCTTTCGCGCTGGTGGCGCGACGTGCGGCGCACGCCGCTGCTCGTGTTCGATGCGGCGGGATACGGACTGTTGGTGAAGAAATGGCTGCGACGGCAGCCGAAACGATAAAGCTATGACATTGAAGGAACGTTATGCGGGCGTGATCGGCTGGTTCGAGGCCAACATGCCCGTAGCCGAGAGCGAGTTGCAGTACAAGGATCCCTACCAGTTGCTGGTGGCCGTCATTCTTTCGGCGCAGTGTACCGACAAGCGGGTCAACATGACTACGCCGGCGCTTTTCGAAGCCTATCCTACGCCCGAGGCGATGGCGCAGGCTACGGCCGAAGAGATCTACGCCTACATCAAAAGCATCTCCTATCCCAACAACAAGGCCAGGAACCTGGCCGCCATGGCGCGGATGCTCTGCACGGAGTTCGGCGGCGTGGTGCCGTCGGATCTCGACGCCTTGCAGCGATTGCCCGGCGTGGGGCGCAAGACGGCCAACGTCGTGGGGGCGGTCATCTGGGGCAAGGAGGTGATGCCCGTCGATACCCACGTCTTCCGCGTGTCGGCCCGCATCGGGCTTACGCGCGGCGCTAAAACCCCGCTCCAGACCGAGTTGCAGCTCGAAAAGAACATCCCGTCGCATCTGCTGCCCGTGGCGCATCACTGGTTGATTCTCCACGGCCGTTACGTCTGCACGGCGCGGGCTCCGAAGTGCGACGCCTGCGGGATCGCGCCGTGGTGCAAGAGCCGTGAGAAGCAGAAAATGGCGGATAAGTAGGAAATTTCCGAACCTTTTGTTACCTTTGACTTCGTCTTAGATACTCCCGTTCGACAATGCTCAAATAAATTTGACATTGTACTCACTTATTCGTATCTTTGAAGCGATGAAGATCGACAGTGCAAAAATCGAAGCGCTCCGCGAACTGCTCGCCGCACCTCACCGTAAGATCGTGCTGGTCGCACATACCAACCCCGACGGCGATGCGATCGGGGCCTCGACGGCATGGCGCGATGTGCTCGCGGCGATGGGGCATGAGGTGACGATGATCGTCCCCAACAAATACCCCTATTTTCTCGACTGGATGCCCGACATCCGCGAAGTGGTGATCTTCCGCTTCGCGCCCGAACGCGCGCTCGAAGCCATTCGCGGGGCGGATATCGTCTTCTGCCTCGATTTCAACTCCCTGTCGCGCCTCGAAGCGCTCAGCGACGCGCTGGCCGAGAATACGGCGGCGCGGCGCGTGCTGATCGATCATCACCTTTCGCCCGACGGAGGCTTCGACCTGCAATTCTCCTATCCGCAGTCGTCGAGCACCTGCTTCCTGCTCTACTGCATCATCGAGCAGCTCTGCGGAACGGAGGTCATCACCCGCAAGATGGCCGAAGCGCTCTATGTGGGCATGATGACCGATACCGGCAACTTCTCCTTCTCGTTCCTCACGCCGGCGCTCTACCGCGCCCTGGCCGTCCTGGTCGAGAAAGGGATCGACGTGGCCGGTATTCACAACAGCGTCTACAACGGTTATACGGAGGACCGCGCCCGTCTGTTCGGCTATGCGATCCACCGCAAGATGAACATCATCCAGGAGGGGACGGCGGCCTACATGTCGCTTACGGAGGCCGAGATGCGCCGCTACCGTTTCCAGCAGGGCGACAGCGAGGGATTCGTCAATTATCCGCTGACGATCAAGAAGATGAAGATGTCGGCCATGTTCCTCGGCCACCACAAGTTCATCCGTGTGTCGCTGCGCTCGCGCGGCGATGTGGACGTCAACCTCTTTGCCCGCAAATATTTCGACGGCGGCGGACACAAGAATGCCGCCGGGGGCAAATCCTATGTCTCGATGGACGAGACGATCGCTCATTATATCCGTTCGGTCGAGGAGTTCGCCTGCGAGGGCGGCCTCGATACCCCCCCCCTTCGGTAGTCCGGTGCGGTATCGGCTTCCGCGGGGAAAGTGCATCTGAACCTAAAAACCTAAAACTGTTATAAATGAGCCGATATTTGCTATTTTTTGGTTGCGTCCTTCTGGGCGTGCTTCCCTGCAAGTCGCAGGATGTAATCGTTTTGCATAAGGAGAACAAGCTTACGGGGCGTGTGCTGTGGGAGAAAAGTAAGGGTGACAGCCTGTTCTACCGCAGTGCGGTGTCGTCGGGCGACTCGCTGCTGCTGTTCGTTCCGCGCCGTCGGGTTGAATATGTCCTGAGCGACGGCGATCGCCGGATGCTTTACCGCGGCAAAACCCGCGGCTGGCAGCCGTGGCGGGGCCGTACGTTCAACGAGGTACCGCAGCATCGGATGCTCTATGCCGCGTCGTGGAGCACGATTCTCGACGGCTGGTCGATCGATGCGTCGGCGATGCGGATGATGAATCGCAATAACCGTATCGGTGTGGGGGCGTTTGTCCGGTATTTTTCGACGAATCCGTCCCGTGACGACTATGTCAGAATTTCTACATACGATCATCGAGCGGTTGCTTTCGGGCCTCAAACTGAAATCCGAGGGTATAGCCGGCGGTTGAAAACTTTTTTCTATGTCGATTTTGGATTGGGAGGATGTTATCACCATTTCAAATGGGGCGATGGCTATGATGCCAAGTTGGAATGGCTGGAAACGTATGTCAAGCGGGAAGAGCTCGAAAACCAGTATCCTACCTCGCGTTGGGCCTATCAATTCAACTATCGTTTGGGTGCTTACGTTCGGTTGACGCGCGGATTGTATGCCGATGTGGCTTTTACCGGAATAGGACATATCTTCACGCGAATTCCCCAGAAATACATATCCAGCGACCAGTTTCCCTTCGGGTTTAGCGTCGGTCTGCGCTTCGGACGGGAACGCAGGTGAGGCGCATGGGCGGTAAGAAAGCTGCTGCAACCGAAAAGGTTGCAGCAGCTTCGGCTTTGATCGGTGCGGTCAATCGGGCGGGTCGGCTCGATGACAGGGACTTATCTCCCTGCGGAGAGCGTGTCGGCCGTGCCGGAAACCGCTGCCGTATCCGCAGGAATTCCGGCGGCAGTCGTATCCTCAGGGGCGTTCACGAGGCTGTCGGACGTCGAATCGGGTGCCGCAACGGAGGTCGCGGCGGGTGCCGCGGCCGATCGGCCGGCCCGTCCGATAAACGAAGAATAGGTGCCGGAACCCAGGATGGCGAAGACAACCACGGCGAGAACGGCTGCCGCGGCCAGCAGTCCGACGATGCGCTTAATCATGCGGCGCCTCCTCCGCAGGCTCTTCTTCGGCAGGCTGTTCCTCCGCCGGTTCTCCCTCGGCGACGGCCTCTGCGGCCTTTACCGTCGGAATCGTGGGATGTTCCAATTCTCCGATCGCGCGCACGATCACCTCGTCTTCGGGATAGATGCTCAGGAAATAGCCGCTGTCTTCGAGCGAGGTGTTCCGGCCGATGTAGGCTTTGAGCTGCGCCTCCATCAGCTGCCGCGAGCGGGCGATGTCGCCGTAGCGCGGGGCGACGCCCTTGCGGGCGGCGTAGCGGATGAAGTCGTCGACGAGTCCCCGGTCGGCGTCGAGCAGTGCCCGCAGGTCGGCTGTCGTCCGGACGGCGTTGAGCGCCTTGCGGTGGGCGTCGGCGTATTCGATCGTATAACGGTAGAGAATGTTGCGTCCCGATACTTCGAGGTAATATTTGGTCAGGTCGGTCGTGTCGAGCGGTACGAAGATGTCGGGCATGATGCCGCCGCCGCCGTAGACCACCTTGCCGCCCGGCGTTGTGCGGCGCAGCGCGTCGTCGAAACGGATCGAATCGGCCGAGAAGAACTCGTTGTGCTGGTAGCGGTTCCAGATGTCGGCGTCGTAGCTCTCGGCGTCGCCCGAGGTGTAGGGTTTCTGGATCGAGCGCCCCGTGGGGGTGTAGTAGCGGGCGACGGTCAGCCGCAGCGCCGAACCGTCGGCGTAGGGAATCTGCTGTTGGACGAGCCCCTTGCCGAACGAACGGCGGCCGATGATCGTTCCGCGGTCGTTGTCCTGCAACGCTCCGGCGAGGATTTCGCTCGACGAGGCGCTTCCCTCGTCGACGAGCACCGCCAGGTCGAGGTCGGCGGCACTGCCCGTGCCGTCGCTGTATTGTTCGATGCGCTGGTGGTTGCGGTCTTCGGTATAGACGATCAGTTTGTCGGCGGGCAGGAACTCGTTGGCGATGGCGATCGCCTGGTCGAGGAACCCGCCCGAATTGCCCCGCAGGTCGAGGATCAGTTTGCGCATTCCCTGCGTGCGGAGCGTCGAGAGCGCTTCGAGCAGTTCGGTGTGCGAGGTGCGGGCGAACTGGTCCAGTTTGACGAAGGCGATGTCGCCGGTGAGCATCAGTGCCGCCGTGAGGCTGCGGATCGGGATCTTGTCGCGCACGACCGTCACCTCCACCAGTTCGTCGATGCCGCGCCGTTCGAGGCCCAGCCGCACCTCCGAGCCGCGTTTGCCGCGCAGCCGGCGCATGATCTCGCGCTGGGCGATCTGTTGTCCGGCCACCAGCGAATCGTTGATGCGCACGATGCGGTCGCCCGCCACGACGCCCGCCTTGTCGCTCGGCCCCGACGGAATGACGTTCAGCACGATCACCGTGTCGGTGGCCATGTTGAATACCACGCCGATGCCGTCGAATTCGCCGTCGAGCGGTTCGTTGATTTCGGCCATCTCCGAGGCGGGGATGTAGACCGAGTGGGGGTCGAGTTCCGAAACGATGACGGGCAGCGCCCGTTCGACGAGCGAATCGATGGCCACCGAGTCGACGTACTGCGTCTCGATGAGCGACAGCGTCTGCGATACCTTGTTCTGAGGCAGCGCCAGCGAGCGCAGGATGCCCTTGATGTCGGATTCGGCCGACGACCTCCCCAGAAATTGTCCGAGGAAGATGCCCAGGGCGACTGCCGCTGCCACGACGAGCGGAAGCAAAACGGTGGAACGGGAGTTTTTGTACATGATGCGCGGCGCTTATTTCTTGGGTTTGGGTTTGTTCTGGAACGTGTAGCTCAGTCCGACGCTCAGAATGGCCTGGGTCTGTACCGCATAACTTTGGGCGCGGTTGTAGTAGAGCTGAAAATAGATGCTCGTGGTGAGGTATTTCGTCGCCTTGATGTCGAGCGTGTTTTCCCAGCGGACGGTGGGGTGGATCGGCAGCGTCGGTTTGGTCTCCTGATCCTTCCCGTCGGCCTCCCACTTGTCGTAGGCGGCGATGTAGTCGGAGAATTTCGCAATCTTGTTTTTCTGGCCGAGGTTCGAGATCCAACCGTAGAACGAGAAGAAGGTCGTGCGGTAGCGCAGCACGTCGCGGTTGCCGAATTTGCGGTCGAAGTCGATCTGGATCGACGAACCGCCTTCGTACTTCGACGTCTTGTTCGACGGCACGCCGTAGGGTTCGACGTATTTGCGGGTGCCGGCCTCCTTGTTGGCCTCGCTGAAATCGTAGACGAAGTTTTCGCGGATCTGCTTGCTCTCGACGAATACGGCGCTCAGGGCCACCGGCGACATGTTGATTTTGACCGGGAAGCTCTTGTTGGGGCAGTTGTAGGTCAGACCGACCGACAGGTCGAGATAGCCCGGCGACATGAAGGTGCTCTTGCGGTGGATCTCCTTCTGCTGCGTGCGGGCCTTGTAGCCGTTGGCGAACTGGGTGCGGAATTTGAGCATCGCGCCGTAGGACCAGTTTTTCGAGAAGTTGAACGACGGGGCGGTCTGTACCCAGAATTCGTCCTGATTCTTGTACCAGATGCCGACCTCGCCCTCTTCGCCTTCGGGGACGGCCTTGATGCGGTTGTAGCCGAATTTGGCGCTCGCCTTGGTCTCGATCGAGAATTTGTCCTTGGTGAAGATATGATCCAGAAAGAAGGTGCCGATCGCGGCGATCGAGTTGTCGCCGCCCGACACTTCGATCCACGGGTCGTTGAACGAGGTGAGCGTTCCCTGCACCGAAGCCGATATTTCGAGGTAGTTGCGCTCCTTGCGGATAGCGGCCCGTTCGGCACGGTACTTGGCCAGCGAGAAGGCGTCGCGTTCGACCTGCTGCCGGCGGATCGAGTCGGCGAAACTGACTTCTCCGGACTGGGGTTCCACGCGGTCTATGGAGATTTGCGCGGCGGCGGGCCTCGCGAGCAGGATCGCCGTGGTCAGGAGAAGCGTCGTACACTTGTTCATACGCGATTTATTTTTTGCAAAAATAGGAAATTATTCAGGAAATCCCGTATATTTGTCGGTAAAAGAGTTGTTATGAAATACTTCGGAGCACATGTGAGCGCTGCGGGCGGCGTCGAGAACGCACCCCGCAACGCCCGTGCCATCGGGGCGACGGCATTCGCCCTTTTTACCAAGAATCAGCGGCAGTGGAGCGCTCCGGCGCTTACGGCGGAGCAGGTCGCGGCCTTCCGCGCCGCCTGCGACGAGTGCGGTTATGCGCCTGCGCAGATTCTGCCCCACGACAGTTACCTGATCAATCTGGGCCACCCCGACGACGAAGCGCTCGAAAAGTCGCGCCGCGCCTTCGAGGAGGAGATGGCGCGCTGCGAGGCGCTGGGACTCGACCGGCTCAACTTCCATCCGGGCAGCCACCTGCGGCAGATCGCGCCCGAGGAGTCGCTCGACCGGATCGCCGCGTCGATCAACCGTGCGCTCGACCGCACGCACGGTGTCACGGCCGTGATCGAGAATACGGCGGGGCAGGGGTCGAACCTCGGTTTTTCGTTCCGTCATCTGGCCTATCTGATCGAGCGCGTGGAGGACAAGTCGCGCGTGGGCGTCTGCATCGACACCTGCCACGCCTTCGCCGCCGGCTACGATCTCTCGACCCGCGCGGGGTGCGAGGCGACCTTCTGCGAACTGGACGAGGTGGTGGGGATGAAGTATCTGCGCGGGATGCACCTCAACGATGCGATGAAGGGTGTCGGCAGCCGTGTCGACCGTCACGCGCCGCTGGGCGAAGGGATGCTCGGGCTCGAATGTTTCCGTTATATCGCCGAGGACAGCCGTTTCGACGGTATTCCGCTCATTTTGGAGACGCCCGACGAGAGCCGCTGGCCGGAGGAGATCGCCCTGCTGAAAAGTTTCGCGGAGGGCAGGTAGGAATGCGCCCGTGGCGATCGACCGGATCGAACAAGCGCCGTGAAGCTGACTTCACGGCGCTTTTATTCGGTTGCTGCGGATGCACTTACAGTTTGTCCAGGCACTCGGCGACGATACGGGCCGAGTCGCGCACCTCCTCTTCCGAAATGGTCAGCGGCGGCGAGATGCGGAACGCCGTGTCGCAGTAGAGGAACCAGTCGCTCAGAATCCCCGCCTCCTTGAAAAGCTCCATCATGCGGTAGAGTTTGGCCGAATCGCCCAGCTCGACGGCCAGCAACAGCCCGCTGCGGCGGATTTCGCACACCTGCGGATGTCCCGCGAGCAGCTCCTCGTAGAGCGCTCCCTTGGCTTCGACCTGCTCCACGACGCGGTTGCGTGTCAGGTAGTCGAAGGCCGCCAGTCCCGCTGCGCAGCAGACGGGATGGCCGCCGAACGTGGTGATATGTCCCAGTGCGGGGTCGGTCTGCAAGGCATCCATCGTCCGCTTCGCCGCGACGAACGCCCCCAGCGGCATTCCGCCGCCGAAGGCCTTGGCCAGGCAGACGATGTCGGGCGTGATGCCGTAGCGCTGCATGGCGAAGAGCGCTCCCGTGCGCCCCAGTCCGGTCTGTATTTCGTCGAAGACGAGCAGTGCGCCCGTGCGGTCGCAGCGTTCGCGCAGCGCTTCGAGCCAGCCCGCAGCCGGCAGGCGCACGCCCGCTTCGCCCTGCACTGGCTCGACGAGTACGGCGGCCGTGCGGCGGGTGATCCGGTCGAGCGCCTCGAAATCGTTGAATTCGATCGCGCGCACGTCGGGCAGCAGCGGCCGGAAAGCCGCCTTCCACTCCTCGCCTTCGGGGGTGCCCATCATGCTCATCGCGCCGTGCGTCGAACCGTGGTAGGCGCGGCGCATCGAGACGAGTTCCGTGCGTTCGGTGACGCGCTTGGCCAGTTTGAGCGCCCCTTCGACCGCCTCGGCGCCCGAATTGACGAAATAAACGCTGTCGAGCGGTGCGGGCAGCGCAGCGGCGATCCGCGCGGCATAGGTCACCTGCGGCGACTCGACCATTTCGCCGTAGACCATCACGTGCATGTAGCGCGCCGCCTGCTCCTGCACGGCGCGCACCACGTCGGGGTTGCAGTGGCCGACGTTGCTCACCGAGACGCCCGCCACCAGATCGTAATAGCGTTTCCCGTCGGGGGTGTAGAAGAACGACCCCTCGGCCCGCGCGACCTCGACGAGCATCGGCGACGGCGAGGTTTGTCCCACGTGGGCGAGAAACTGTTTGCGTAGAATCGTATTCATCGTTGTCTTCGGAAATTTCACTCTTCGGGAAAGCGCCGCGCCAGAATCCCTTCGGCGTCGCGTACGGCGGCCCGCATCCAGCGCAGGCGCAGCGCCGCGGCTTCGAGCGGCGGCAGCCGCCACCCCTCGACCTTCGAGCGCACGCGCTGCGAGAGCATGTAGACGAGGATCGCCGCCGAGGCCGAGACGTTGAGGCTCTCGACCAGCCCGCACATCGGGATGCGCAGGTATTCGTCGGCCGCCGCCATCGCCTCGTCGGAGATGCCGGCGTGCTCGGTGCCGAAGACCAGCGCGAAGGGACCGCGCGCGACGTCGAACGTTTCGGGCGTGCAGCTTTCGCGGTGGGGCGTCGTGGCCACGATCCGGTAGCCTTCGGCCCGCAATGCGGCGATCGCTTCGGCCGTCGAGGCGTGGCGGCGCACGTCGACCCACTTGTCCGTCCCGCGCACGATCGAGGCGTTGGGCGAGAACTTGCAGAGGGTTTCGACCGTGTGCAGCTCCTGCACGCCGAAGGCGTCGCAGTGGCGCATCAGCGCCGAGGCGTTGTGCGGATGGAAGGTGTTTTCGGCCAGCAGCGTCATGTAGCGCGTCCGCTCGGCGAGCGCCGTTGCGAGCGTGCGGCGCCGTTCGTCGGTGAGGAACTCGGCGAGGTGGTCGGCGCGCGCGTCGTACCACTCCTGCGGGCGGTCATTTGCGGTATTTGTCATCTTCGTCGCGGATTTTCAGGTAACTTTCGTAGCGCGACCGCGCCACCTCGCCCCGTTCGACCGCCTCGCGCACGGCACAGCCCGGTTCGTGGGTGTGGGTGCAGTTGTAGAAGCGGCAGCCCGCCCCGATGCGCATCATTTCGGGGAAGTAGTGCCACAGTTCGTGATCGTCGATGTCGATCAGGCCGAATCCCTTGATGCCGGGGGTGTCGATCAGGAACCCGCCGCCCGTGAGGGGGTACATGGCCGAGAAGGTGGTCGTATGCCGTCCTTTGCGGTGGCTCTCCGAGATGCTTCCCGTGCGCAGCGCCAGTCCGGGTTCGAGTGTGCCGACGAGCGTCGACTTGCCGACGCCCGAGTTGCCCGCCACGAGCGTCGTGCAGCCGGTGACGAGCGCACGCACCGCGTCGAGCCCCGTGCCGTCGAGCGTCGAGAGGTCGACGACGCGGTAGCCCGCGCTTTCGTAGGTGGCGTGGAAGGCCGCCGCGGCTTCGGGGTCGGCCGCAGCGAGGTCGTATTTGGCCAGCAGGATCGTCGCGGGGATCTTGTAGGCTTCGCACGTCGCCAGAAAGCGGTCGAGGAATTCGGGGGCCGTCACGGGTTGCGAGAGCGTGGCCACGAGCAGTGCCTGATCGATGTTTGCGGCGATGATGTGCGACTCTTTCGAGAGGTTCGAGGCGCGCCGGATGATGTAGTTGCGGCGCGGCAGGATGCGTTCGATCACCCACTCTCCGTCGCCGCCTTCGGTGCAGACCACCTCGTCGCCCACGACGACCGGATTGGTCGAGCGGACGCCTTTGAGGCGGATGCGGCCGCGGATGCGGCAGGCGATCGTGCGCCCTTCGTGCAGCACGTCGTACCAGCTCCCCGTGGCACGGGTGACGACTCCTCGGATCTCGGTGCTCATGCGTTTTGCAGTTTTTCGGTTGTCTCCGGCTTTTCCGCGGGTTCTTCCCGCTCCGGTCGGGGCAGGTACTCGCGGGCGTATTCCTCCAGCGAGGGGAAGATCTTGTCCGCCACGCACATCACCGGTGCGTAGCATTTGGACTCTTCGCGCGTGGAACGGGCGATGAGTTCGGGATCGAAATAGTCGGTCGCCTTGAAGGCGAGTCCCAGCAGCAGCACGGCCTGCAACAGCGCCAGCGCGATGCCCAGCAGCGTGTCGAGACCGCCCAGTCCGATCGTGCTGCATGCCTTGCTCACGAGCCGGCCGGCGAGGTTGGCCGCGACGGCCGCGGCGACGAAGACGACGATCGGTCCCGCTACGGCGGCCGTCGTTCCCTCCATGTGCAGCGCCTCGCCGCAGCGGGCGCCGTAGCCCAGCGCGAGCCAGATGCCGCCGACGAGTCCGGCCAGCGAGAAGAGTTTGCCGATGAAGCCTTTGCGCCAGCCGTTGAACACGGCGACGGCCAGTGCGAGCCAGACGATGATGTCGAGAATGTTCATTGGTACGCGGAGCGGGTTATTGTATGGGACAAAGATAGTGCAAGCCGAGCGCAGAACCAAATTTATTTGGTTTTGCCGAGGCGCCGCCTATCTAAGCGGAGGCTCGTCCTCTGCAAAATGGTGCAAGGCGAGGGCAAAAGCAACCTGCGATTGGCAATTTAAATTTAAGAATTAAAATTAGGAATTCCGTTCCGTCATCCCGAGGATGCGTGAGGATCGGTTGCTGCCGTAGCTGCGGGTCGAAGTCTGCGGAGCACGCCCACAGTGGCGGGCCTCCGCGGGCGGAGGCTTCGGCCCGCGCGGCGCTGAGCTCCGCAATGTTGCAGCAGGGTATCGTAACGGCTTGGCAGGATGCTGTTTTAATTGCCTGGCGCTTGCTTCTGCCCCCACTTATTCGTATCTTTGGCTGACGCCTTAGATACTCCCGTTCGGCATAATCAAGCCGGTGCTTGCTTCTGCCCTCACTTATTCGTATCTTTGCACGGGGACGGGTTCCGCTCCGTCGCGGACGGAGGCGATCCGGATGCGCCGTCCGAACTAAAACGATAGGAGGATTATGAAACGTTATCTGCTTCTGATCAGTATGCTGGCGGCCTTCGTGGCGGAGTCCGCCGCGCGGGAGGTCTACCGTCTCAACGACGACTGGACTTTCTATTTCCGCAGCGAAAACAGCGCTGACGACGCGCGCAATATCACCCTGCCCCATACGTGGAACCTCGATGCGCTGGCCGGCAACTCGGAGTACCAGCGCACGACGGGCAACTACATGCGCCGGCTCTACATTCCTGCCGACTGGGCGTCGAAGCGGCTCTTCCTACGCTTCGACGGCGTGCAGACCGTGGCCGACGTCTTCGTCAACGGCTATCATGTCGGCGAGCACCGCGGCGGCTTCACGGCCTTTACGTTCGAAATCACCGGCCGCGTGAAGTTCGGCGCCGAGAACCGCCTGCTCGTGGTGGTCAGCAACACTTTCCAGAACGACGTACTGCCCACCTCGACCGAGCAGAACGTCTACGGCGGCATCTACCGCGACGTCGACCTGATCCTGACCGACAGGGTAGCCGTATCGCCTACGGTCTGGGGAACCGACGGGCTCTTCGTCGAGCAGGTGTCGGTGGACGACGACGCGGTCGAGGGCCGTGCGGCGGTCTATGTCTCCGCGCCGAAGGATTGCCAGGGGATGATTACCCTCACGGTGCGCGATCCCGACGGCTATGTGGTGGTCGAGAAGACGCAAAAGAACAACCGGCCGGCCGGCGAGCCGGTGACGATTCCCTTCACCGTCGACGCGCCGCGGCTGTGGAGCCCCGCCGCGCCGAACCTCTATACGGTGACGGCGCGCGTCGCGTGCGACTCGCTGTCGGACGAGGTGACCGTGCGCACCGGGTTCCGGCGGATCGCCGCTTCGGGCCGCGGCCTGCTTGTCAACGGCGACACGGTACGTCTGCACGGCGTGGCGCTCTACCACGATCGGGCGAGCGTCGCCAACGCCTTCACGGCGGCCGACTACGACGAGGATCTGGCCTTCGTACACGACGTGGGGGCCAATGCCGTCCACTCGGTTTCGGGACCGCACGACCAGTACCTCTACGACCGGCTCGACGAGCGGGGGCTCATGGCGTGGATCGATCTGCCGCTCATGCGTTCGCCCTATCTGGGCGACGTCTTCTACTTCCCGACGGAGCGTTTCCGCACCAACGGCCGCGAGCAGCTGCGCGAGATCGTCGCCCAGAACTTCAACCACCCCTCGGTGGTGATGTGGGGGATATTTTCGCTCGTCTGGCAGCGCGGCGACGACGTGACGCCCTATATCCGCGAACTGCATACGGCGCTCAAACGGGTCGATCCGTCGCGTCCGACCGTCGCGCTGAGCAATCAGGACGGCGAGCTGAATACGATCACCGACCTCATTGCGCTCAAACAGAACGTGGGCTGGATGCGGGGCACGACCGACGACGTGGGATACTGGTGCGAGACGCTCCACAAGTCGTGGGGCAACCTGCTGGCGGCCCCCTGCTACGGCGTGCCGGGTTATCCCTCGCAGCAGGACGACCTGCTGGGACGCCCGACGCCCGGAACGCACTGGCTGCCCGAACGGTGGCAAACGCGGTTCCATGAGGAGTACGCCCGCAGGATCGTCTCCGATCCGGCCTTCTGGGGCGAGTGGGTCAACGCGATGTTCGATTTCGGTACGGCGCGCGGCGCCAACGACCGCTACGCCTGCGGTATGGTGACACTCGACCGCCGGCAGAAGAAGGACATCTACTACCTTTACCGTACCTTGTGGAACCGGCGCGAGCCGACGCTCTACATCGCCGAGCGGCGGTGGCGCGTGCGTCCGTCGGCCGAGCAGCGGATCAAGGTCTATTCGTCGGGCGAAGATCCCGTGCTGCTGGTCAACGGCGACAGCGTGGCGCTCACGAAATACGCCGAGGGGCAGTTCCGTGCCGACTGCAAGCTGCTGCCGGGCGAGAACCGCATCGAAGCGCGCTGCGGCGAGCTGCGCGACAGCGTGTCGCTCAGAGTCGGCACTGCTTTAAAAGCGCGGGACTTTGAGGCCCTTCGCAAAACAAAAGGTCTGCGATCGAAAGATTAGGCGTGAAAGGCAGGCGGTCGGAGAAGACCTGAATATAGGGCGGGGACGTGAAGTCCGCGCCCTCTTTTCGTTTGGGGCGCAGGTCGAGATCGCCTTCGTCGGCCGTCAGATACGCTTCCGAGACGGCCGGCATGGGCAGGCCGAGCAGTTCGGCGATCGTCTCCATGAGGCGCAGGTCGTAGTCGAAGAGGAATTCGTAGCGGCGGGTGTAGAAAGGCTCGAAACGGGGGGCGTAGTGGTCGAAGTAGGGCGAAGCCTTGTAGGCCGAGACCAGCGCCGTCCAGTGCTGATGCTGCCAGCGCTTGGAGTAGTCGATACGCACGTCGCGCATCGGCGTGCGCGGGCGGTTGGCGCGCACGGCCTGCACCGTCAGCGCGAGTACGCCGCCGGCCGTGAGGATGTGCGTGCGGTTGCGCTCCGAGCGTTTGACGAAGTGTTCGCCGCCGTCGACCACGCACGGCCCCTGCGCCCAACGGGCGCAGTATTCGATGCTGGGCAGATAGGCTGCGGGAAGAATCGTCATCTCGGGTCGTATCGTTTCGCTACGGCGGCACCGTCCGCCGGCTGCAAAAATACGAATCTTTCGGCAATCCGAGCTTTTTTTCTGCGATTTCGCTATTTTTGTATTCCGAAAAAACTACTCCTATGCCTCAGACTTCGCTCCCCTCGGCCGCCTATGCCGACAGCAAACCCCATTACGATATTCTGGACGGCCTGCGCGGCGTCGCTGCGCTGCTGGTCGTGGTCTTCCACCTCTGCGAAGCGCACGCCACGAGCCATTTCGACCAGCTGCTCAACCACGGCTACCTGGCCGTCGATTTCTTCTTCGCCCTTTCGGGATTCGTCATCGGCTATGCCTACGACGACCGTTGGGGGCGGATGACCGTCGGCGGCTTCTTCAAGCGGCGCCTGATCCGCCTGCAACCCATGGTGGTGCTGGGCATGGCCGTCGGTGCGGCGCTGTTCTATTTTCAGGATTGCGATATGTGGCCGGTGCATGCCGTGCCGGTGTGGAAGATGCTCGCGGTGATGCTCGTGGGCATGACGTTGCTGCCCGTACCGGTGTCGATGGACGTGCGCGGCTGGCAGGAGATGCACCCGCTCAACGGGCCGGGGTGGTCGCTTTTCTACGAATATTGCGCCAATATACTCTATGCCCTCGTCGTGCGGCGTTTTCCGAAATGGCTGCTGGGGGTGCTGGTGGCCGTGTCGGGTGCGGCGCTGATCCGCTTCGCCCTGACGAGCCCCTCGGGCGACATCATCGGCGGCTGGTCGCTCACGGCCGAACAACTGGGCGTGGGCTTCACACGCATGATGTATCCCTTCTTCGGGGGATTGCTGCTCTCGCGTCTCGTGCGTCCGGGGCATGTCCGCCGCGCCTTCTGGTGGTGTTCGCTTGGGCTGGTCGCACTGCTGGCCGTGCCGCGCGTCGGCGGGACGGAGCATCTGTGGCAAAACGGACTCTATGACGCGCTGGTCGTCGTCGTGCTCTTCCCGCTCATCGTCTGGACGGGTGCGAGCGGTACGGTGACGGGGCGTTCGGCGCGTGTCTGCGAGTTTCTTGGCGATATCTCCTATCCGATCTATATCACCCACTACCCGCTCGTCTACACCTACACGGCGTGGGTGCGCAACCATGGCCTCACGCTCGGCGAGGCATGGCCCGCTGCGGCCGGCACGGTCGTCGTGAGCGTCCTGCTGGCTTACGCCGCGCTGAAATGGTACGACGAGCCGGTGCGCCGCTGGCTCCGGCGCGAATTCATGTAGGCACCGCCGTTATTCGGGTTCCTGCCAGTCGCCGTTTTCGCGGATCAGGGCGATGAGGCGGTCGAGCGCCTCCTCCTGCGGGATGTTGCGTTCGACGACGGTGCGCCCCTTGTAGAGGGTGATGCGTCCGGGGGCGGCGCCCACGTAGCCGTAGTCGGCGTCGGCCATCTCGCCGGGGCCGTTGACGATGCAGCCCATGACGCCGATTTTGAGATTTTTCAGATGCGACGTGCGCGCCTTGATCTGCGCCAGCGTCCCCTCGATGTCGTAGAGCGTGCGGCCGCACGAGGGGCAGGCGATGTATTCGGTATGCGAGAAGCGTACGCGCGCCGCTTGCAGGATCATCAGCTCCACGTCGCGCAGCTGGGCCTCCGTGAAGCGGTCGTCAAGGATGCGGATGCCGTCGGCCAGTCCGTCCAGAAAGAGCGGTCCCAGGTCGGCTGCGGCCTTTACGGCCAGCGTCGTGAGATCCGTGTCGTCGTAACGGCGGACGACCGCCGCCGGTTCGTCGCCGTCGAGCGAGAGGATCGCCGCACGCAGTTCGGCCGTGGGGTTCTGCGACGTGCTTTCCAAGAGGCGGAACGCGGGGGTGATCTCGTCGCGCACGACGGGCGTCTGTACGCCGCTTCGGCGGCGGTAGACCGTGGGCGAGTAGCGTTCGGGATGTTTCACCTCGAATGTCCCGGGACGCTCGCGGAAATGGTCGGCGAGCAGCCGGGCCACGGGTATTTCGTTTTCGGGCGCTTCGGTCAGCGAGACGCGGATCGTGTCGCCGATGCCGTCGGCGAGCAGCGCGCCGATCCCCACGGCGCTCTTGATGCGCCCTTCCAGTCCGTTGCCCGCCTCGGTGACGCCCAGGTGGATCGGGTAGGTCATCCCTTCGCGCTCCATCGCCTCGACGAGCAGTCGGTAGGCGGCTACCATCACGCGCGTGTTGCTCGACTTCATCGAGACGACCACCTGGTCGAACGCCTCGCGGCGGCAGACGTGCAGAAACTCCATGGCTGCGGCCACCATCCCTTCGGGCGTGTCGCCCCACTCGTCGAAGATGCGCTTCGAGAGCGAGCCGTGGTTGACGCCGATGCGCAGCGCGACGCCCCGCTCGCGGCAGCGGGCGACGAGCGCTTCCAGTTCGCCGCGGTCGAGGCGGTAGTTGCCCGGGTTGATGCGTACCTTGTCGACGTACTGCGCCGCCACGGCCGCCGCTTCGGGCAGGAAATGGATGTCGGCCACGAGGGCCGTCGTATTCCCGTCGGCACGCAGCCGCTCGGTGATGTCGCGCAGGTTCTCGGCTTCGCGCACCCCCTGCGCCGTGAGGCGCACGATGGGCGCGCCGGCGCGGGCGATGCGCTCGATCTGGGCGACGCAGGCCGCAGTGTCGCGCGTGTCGGTGTTGGTCATCGACTGCACCGCCACGGGATGCGTGCCGCCGATCGTGCAGGCGCCGATGCGGACTTCGTGCGTCGCGCGGCGCCGGTATTGCGTAAGGTCGATCATCTTTTTCCGGTTTTATGACACAAAGTTAGGGAATTATTCCTAACTTTGGCATACGACCCTTTAAATGCGCTGACAATGAACAAGCTATGGATGCTGCTGCTCTCCCTGCTCGGATTCGCGGGGTGCGATGAACCGCAGGAGGACATGTACGGTACCCCCTATGCCGAGTATACGGTCAAGGGGCGTGTGACCGACGCCGCGGGGACGCCGATCGCGGGCATCGAAGTGCGGAGATCGTTCTGGGGCTCCGATCCGTCGGCCGTTCGCACCGATACGCGGGGAGCCTACACGTTCGAAGCCGACGGGAATGTGCTTTACATGCCGCCCGTGCTGACCTTCACCGACACGGACGGCCCGGCCGGCGGCGGCGATTTCGCCGGGAAGGAGGTCGAGGTCGCCTTTGCGGAGAGCGACCGGACGGGCCCGGGCGAGGGAAGTTGGATGTACGGGCGTTTCGAGCGCTCGGGCGTCGACGTCGTACTCGCGGAGAAAACCGGAGAGGAGTAGCATGGACGGACGACATCTTTCGCTGCGTAAACGGCTGGGGCTGGAACTCTACCGCCGGCTTCACCGCGAGGCGGTGGAGCGGCACGAACTGCGCACGCTCTTCTGGGAGTGTACGCTGCGCTGCAACCTCCGGTGCGGCCACTGCGGTTCGGACTGCACGGCCTCGCCCGACAGCCAAGACATGCCGGCCGAGGATTTTTTCCGCGTGCTCGACCGCCAGATCACGCACCGCGTCGATCCGCACCGCGTGATGGTCGTCCTCTCGGGCGGCGAGGTGCTCGTGCGCTCCGACCTGGAACGGATCGGCCGTGCGCTCTACGACCGCGAATACCCATGGGGGATGGTCACCAACGGCATGGCGCTCACGCCGCAGCGGTTCGACGGACTGCTCGGGGCGGGACTGCACTCGATGACCGTCTCGATCGACGGATTCGAGGCCGAGCACAACCGTTTGCGCCGCCATCCGCTCAGTTTCGCCCGCGCTGCGGAGGCGGTGCGCATGGCCGCCGCCGAGCCTTCGATCGCCTTCGACGCCGTGACCTGCGTCACGCCGGCGCTCGTGCCCCGGCTCGACGAGTTCAAGGAGTACCTGCTCTCGCTGGGGCTGCGGAGCTGGCGGCTGTTCGCGATCTTTCCGGCGGGACGCGCCGCCGAAGACCCTGCGCTGCAACTCTCCGACGGGCAGTTCCGTGCGCTGATGGAGTTCGTCCGCCGCACGCGGCGCGAAGGGCGTATCGCGTGCAGCTATGCCTGCGAAGGGTTTCTGGGCGGCTACGAGATGGAGGCGCGCGACCATTTCTACCACTGCGACGCCGGTGTGTCGGTGGCCTCGATCCGTGTCGACGGCGCCATCTCGGGCTGTACGTCGGTGCGGGCCGACTATGCGCAGGGCAATATCTACCGCGACGATTTCTGGCAGGTGTGGACCGAGCGGTTCGAACCCTTCCGCCGCCGCGAATGGATGCGTCGGGGTGCGTGCGCCGACTGCGCCGCGTGGCGCTACTGCGAGGGCGGCCCGATGCACCTGCGCGACGCCGACGGAGGGATGATGCACTGCTCCTACCGGCGGCTGTGCCGCTGAGCGGCAGGATGGTTCCGTACGGGTATCGCAGGAGGCTGCGAAACGTCTGTACGGGCCATGAAATCGGCGGCGGCGGGAAAAAAGTGGGGGGGGGTAGCAGGCTCCGCTTTTTTCGTTATATTTGCCGACGTAATGAGGAAACTTTTTTCGAGATACGCCCTGTCGGCGATCGTCGCGCCTCTGCTGGCCGTCGGTTGCAACGACGGGATTTTCATCGACGACTTCCTGCCCGAAGCGCCCTCGGTGACGGTCGGGCCGGACGATACGTCCGCCACGATCCGCTTCGAGGCGGGCAACTGGGACATTCTGTCGGTCGAGGGGCCGACGACCTCGCTCCGCGGCGACATCTACGATGCGGAGGGGAATCTCCTCTTCGGCAACCATCCGCTCTACGGCGACGGTCTGCTCCGCATGACCTACGACGACGGCCTGCTCGATTTCGGCATCGAGCGCAACGACTACCGTACGTTGCGGATCACCCTCGGCGAGAGTCTGCGCGACGAACCCTGGGAGACGCGGATCCTCGTGGGGAACGACTACGAAAGCGAAACGGTGTCGGTGACGTTCGCCCCTACCGAGAAATACCGTGTCGACAGTGTGGTCTACCGCTGGGACGAGTTCGAAAGCTGGGACAATTCGATCGAGTTGCAGGATGCCTTCACGATCGACAACACCGCCTCGTCGGAACCCGCTTCCGTGGTCGTGTCGCCCTTCCGGAACGCGAAACGGACGGTTCGTTTCTGGCCGGACGACTTCAACGATCGTCGGGAGGAGATCTTCGGTGTGCCGCTGCCCGAAATCGTGATTCCCGACATGGCGGACGGCACGCCGGTCGTCGCGGAGTCGTCGGCCCGCTTCGCGAGGAACGACCAGCAGCTTCCGCTCTCCTTCCCCGACGACGAGCAGGTGACCGTCACGGCGAAGCCCCACGAACGTTTGAACGTCGAGGTGTATCTGTCGCTCGAACAGTTCCGCGTGCCCTATACCGTCTACGCCTCCGGTCCTGCCGGACGGCAGCGCACCTTCACCGGCACACTGCACAGTTCGCTGCCGTACGACTATCTGATCCTCAAACCCAAGACCGACGAATAAGGCCATGCGCGTGATCTCCGCTTCGTTTGCTGCTGTTCTGCTGTGCCTGACCGTCGTGTCGCTGCCCGCTCCGGTGCGGGGCGAATCCCTGCGGCGTCCGACGCCGGACAGCCTCGCCCGCCCGCAGGCGCTCGTCCACAAACTCGGCCTCGACGTCAGTCCGGGGGCGCTGTTCCGCACGGACGACTTTTTCAAGGGGGCCAACGCCGCGGGGAAAGAGTTCGGGACGACGCTCTCCGTGCATCTGAAATATGCCTTCCAGTTCGGCCCCGAAACCCGTTTCGGCCGCAACTACCCCTTCACCTATCAAGGCGTCGGACTGGGTTACAACACCTTTTTCAACAGCGCCGAGGTCGGTACGCCCGTAGCGCTCTACGTGTTCCAGCATGCACGCATCGCCGCGCTGACGGAGCGGCTGTCGCTGGATTACGAGTGGAATTTCGGCCTCTCGTTCGGTTGGAAGCCCTTCGACGAACAGACCAATCCGTTCAACACGGTGGTCGGTTCGAAAATCAATGCCTACATCAATCTGGGGTTGATGCTCAACTGGCGTTTCGCACCGCGGTGGAGCCTGACGGCGGGCGTCGGGCTCACGCACTTCTCCAACGGAAACACGCGCTATCCGAACGGCGGGGTCAACCTCATCGGCGGCCGGGTGGGCGTGATGCGGACCTTCGGCCGCGACGCGGCCGACGACCGGAGGGCCGCCGTGCGGCGCAGCGATCCGTTCCGCCCCTATGTGAGCTACGACGTGATTCTCTACGGCGCGCTGCGCAAGAAGGGATTCTTGCAGGAGAGCCGGGCCTACCTGATCCCCGGGTCGTTCGCTGTGGCGGGATTGAATTTCACCCCGATGTACAATTTCAGCCGGTTCTTCCGCGCCGGTCTGTCGCTCGACGCCCAGTACGACGAAAGCGCCAACCTCAAAGACCATATCGCCAACGACTATCCGCTGGCCGACGAACTCAAATTCCACCGTCCGCCCTTCAAGGAGCAGTTCGCCGTGGGGGTGTCGATCCGCTGCGAGGTCGTGATGCCGATCTTTTCGATCAATCTGGGTATCGGCAAGAACCTGATCGGCAGGGGAGACGACACGAATTCGTTCTACCAGGTCTTCGCCCTCAAAGCCGATGTGGCGCGCAACGTCTTCCTGCACGTCGGATATCAGCTCTACAAGTTCCGCAATCCGAACAACCTGATGCTGGGCGTCGGTTACCGGTTCAACGGGCGTTGACGGTTCGCTGCACGATTGAAATCAAATAGGGCTTCGCGGCAAAATCTTTATTTGGCTGCGGTCTCGATGTGTCTCTGCCGTTCGATTTTCGGATTTTTGGCTTCGCCGAAGATACTCCGTCTCGGCCATGTCCAAATAAATTTGTATTGCGCTCGACTTTGCTTATCTTTGGCTTTGCCTTAGATACTCCGTCTCGGCATAATCAAGCTGTCGCTTGCTTCTGCGCTCGACTTTTCGTATCTTTGGCTGTGCCTTAGATACTGCGGTTCGGAAAAGAAAAACTCGATGTTTTTCTTTTTCTCTCACCTTAATCGTATCTTTGTAAAAACAAACGATAGACCCGATGAAACGTACCCTCTCCTTTCTGCTTCCGGCCGCAGCGATGCTGCTGGCCGCCTGCGGCGGTGCGAACGACCGTCCCGCCTTCCCCGATTTTCAGGAAATGGCCGATCCTGCGGCCGCATTCGCCGACTGGTCGGCGGCCGGCGATACTCCCTGCGCGTCGTTCGTGACGACGGATCGCCGCTTCGGCAAGTCGCAGCTGCCCGACGTGGAGCCGCGGACGGCGTGCCGCCTGACGGCATGGCGCGGCGAACGGGTGTCGGCGCAGCTGCTCGTATGGAGTGCGCAGCCCGTGGAGCGGCTCGTCTGCACGGCAGGGGTGCTGACCTCCGATGAAGGGCGGCTGCCCGAAAGTGCGGTGCGCACCCGTTTCGTGCGCTACGTGATGAGCGACGAATTCGCCTGCGGCTGCTGCAAGCGCAAGCCGCAGGATTTCGCGGCGGTGCTGACTGCCGACATGCTCGACGATCGGCCTTCGATGGCGCTCGAAGCCTGCACGGTGCGTCCGGTATGGATCACCGTCGACGTGCCGCAGGATGCCGCGCCCGGACTCTACCGCACGCCGGTGACGGTCGCCTGCGACGGCGACGAGCAGCGGCTCGAACTGGAAGTGGAGATCACCGGCCGCACGCTTCCCGCACCCTCCGAGTGGCGGTACCACCTCGATCTGTGGCAGCATCCCGCCGCCGTGGCGCGCGTCGAGGGGACGGAGATGTGGAGCGACGCCCATTTCGAGGCGCTCCGCCCCGTGATGAAGCCGCTGGCCGACGCCGGACAGAAGGTCGTCACGGCGACGCTCAACAAGGATCCGTGGAACAACCAGTGCTACGACGCCTACGCCGACATGATCGTCTGGACGAAGGGCGCCGACGGCGCGTGGACATACGACTATGCGGCCTTCGACCGCTGGGTGGAGTTCATGGAGGGGCTGGGCGTCGACAAACAGATCAACTGCTACTCGATGCTGCCGTGGAACAACATGCTGCACTACCGCGACGCCGCGACGGGCGAGTGGGTGGACGTGAAGGCCGAACCGGGCCAGCCCGCCTTCGACGAGATGTGGCGGCCGTTCCTCGCCGATTTCGTGCGGCATCTGGAAGAAAAAGGGTGGCTGGCGAAGACCTGCATCGCCATGGACGAGCGGTCGCCCGAACAGATGGAGATCGCCGTGGCCTTCCTCGCGGAACACGCTCCGCAGCTGGGCATCGCGCTGGCCGACAACCACGACAGCTACAAGCGTTACCCGCAGCTGCACGACATCTGCGTCTCGGCACGGCAGGAGGTCGCTCCCGAGGATATCGCCGCGCGCCGCGCCGCAGGGCAGGTGACGACCTACTACGTCTGCTGCTCGCACCGCTATCCCAACATGTTCACCTTCTCCGATCCGGCCGAGGCGACCGTGGCGGCGTGGTACGCCGTGGCCAACGGCTACGACGGCTTCCTGCGCTGGGCCTACAACTCGTGGACGGAAGACCCGCTGCGCGATTCGCGTTTCCGCACGTGGCCCGCGGGCGATACCTACGTCGTCTATCCGGGCGGCCGGTCGTCGATCCGTTTCGAGCGCCTGCGCGAAGGGATTCAGGATGCCGAGAAGATCCGTATCCTGCGCGCCGAAGCGGGCCGCGGGAACTCGGCCGGGGCTGATGAAAAACGGGCGCGGCTCGAAGCGGTCATCGCCCCTTTCGCATCGCGCGAGCCGGCCGCCGACCTGCACGAGCGGCTGGCCGAGGCCAAGCGGGTGCTCAACGAATTGTAACGCCGCAATGGGAAACTGGTATACGGACGACGTGAAATACATCGCCGGCGTCGGCGAGGCACGGGCCAAACTGCTCGACAAGGAGTTGGGCATAGCGACCGTGGGCGATCTGCTTTACCATTTCCCGTTCCGCTATATCGACCGCACGAAGATCTACCGGATCGCCGAAATCGGCGCTTCGGGGCAGACGCTCGTCCAGTTCCGGGGTCGCGTCACCGGCGTGGCCTATGCCGGCGCAGGACGCAAACGACGCTTCACGGCCTATGTCGCGGATGCCACGGGACAGGCCGAGCTGGTGTGGTTCCAGGGGATCAAGTGGATCGAGAAGCGCATCGAAGTGGGGCGCGAATACCTCGTCTTCGGCCGCCCGTCGTTCTTCCGCAACGAACTCTCGCTGGTGCATCCCGAGGTGGAGACCGTCGAAAAGGCGTTGTCGCGGCGTGCCGAGAGCGGTTTGCAGGGGATCTACTCCTCGACCGAGCGGCTGTCGTCGGTGTTGGGAACCAAAGGGTTCCATACGATCGTGAGCAATGCGTGGCGGATCGCGGGCGAGCGCATCGGCGAGACGCTGCCTCCCGAGATGCGCAGGCAGTACGGACTGGCGACCCTGCGCGAAGCGCTCTACAACATCCATTTCCCCCAGTCGCCGGAGGCGCTCCGGCAGGCGCAGTACCGCCTCAAATTCGAGGAGCTGCTCGGCGTGCAGCTCAACGTGATGGCGCGCCGTTCGGAGCGTTTGGCCCGAAACGACGGTTTCTATTTCGCCCGCGTGGGGGAGTCGTTCAATACGTTTTACAGGGAGAAGCTGCCCTTTCCGCTTACGGGGGCGCAGAAGCGCGTCGTGCACGAAATCCGGCAGGATACGGTGACGGGCTGCCAGATGAACCGGCTGTTGCAGGGCGACGTGGGGTCGGGCAAGACGCTCGTGGCGCTGCTGTCGATGCTGCTGGCCGTCGACAACGGTTTTCAGGCCTGCATGATGGCCCCCACCGAGATTCTGGCGCGGCAGCACTACGCCACGCTCACGCGCCTGCTCGACGGGCTGCCCGTGCAGGTGGCGATCCTCACGGGTGCGTCGAAGGCCCGCGAACGCCGCGCTGCACTCGAAGGGGTCGCCTCGGGCGAGGTGCAGCTGCTGGTGGGAACCCATGCGCTCATCGAGGACAGGGTGCGCTTCGCCAACCTGGGGCTGGTCGTCATCGACGAGCAGCATCGTTTCGGCGTCGAACAGCGGGCGCGGATGTGGACGAAGAACGAGCAGCCGCCCCACGTGCTGGTGATGACCGCCACGCCCATTCCGCGGACGCTCGCCATGACGCTCTACGGCGATCTCGACGTCTCGGTGATCGACGAGCTGCCGCCCGGACGCCGGCCCGTGCGCACGGTGCACTACACCGATGCGGCGCGGCTCAGGGTGTGGGGGTTCCTGCGGCAGGAGATTGCCCGGGGCCGTCAGGCCTATGTGGTCTACCCGCTGATCGAAGAGTCGGAATCGATGGATTACAAGGATTTGCAGGACGGTTACGAGGCCATTTCGCGCGACTTTCCGCTGCCGGAGTACGTCGTCGAGGTGGTGCACGGCCGCATGAAGCCCGAGGACAAGGAGGCGGCGATGCGCCGCTTCAAGTCGGGCGAGGCGCAGATACTGGTCTCGACGACGGTTATCGAGGTGGGGGTCGACGTCCCCAATGCCACGGTGATGGTCATCGAGTCGGCCGAACGTTTCGGCCTGTCGCAGCTGCACCAGTTGCGCGGGCGCGTGGGGCGCGGCGCCGAGCAGTCGTACTGCATCCTCATGTCGGGCGAGAAACTCTCGAAGGAGGCGCGGGCGCGGCTCGACGCGATGTGCCAGACCAACGACGGGTTCCGCCTTGCGGAGCTCGACCTCAAACTGCGCGGCGCGGGCGATATCGCCGGTACGCAGCAGAGCGGTATGGCCTTTGATTTGAAGATAGCCAATCCGACGCTCGACGTGCAGATTCTGCAACTTACGCGCGATGCGGCCGGCGGGGTGCTCGCCGCCGATGCGGCGCTCGCGGCGCCCGAGCACGCCGGATTGCGCGAACTGAAACGACGCTATTCGGGAGAGAAGTCGATCGATTTCTCGATGATCTCCTGACGCCGCGAAAATAAAAGCGGCGCGGAACCCGTTTGTTTATTAACAGACGCTTTCCCGCCTCGGCGAAGTCCGAACGAGTTCGGCTCTATGCTCGGCTTAACGAAAACGGTGAATTTTTTTCTTCGTTTTCTCGCCTCGGCAAAGCTCGCGCAAGCGCGGCTCTGCACTCGGCTTAACGAAAACGGTGAATGACAGATGAAACAACTTACGATGAAACGAATCCTCATACTTTTTCTGCTGACGGGAGGCATATTCTCCGCCGCGGGACAGATCTACGTGCCCGGCGAAGAGTTGTTCTACCGTGTCAGCTACCGCGCCAAGCTGGTGCCCAATACGGAGGTGGCTACCGTCGTGGTGCGTACCTCCGAGGTCGAACTCGACGGACAGACCGTCTATAACGTCTTCGGACAGGGCAAGACGCTGGCCTCGTTCCGGTGGTTCTTCTCGCTCGACGACCGGTACAACATCTGGGTCGATACCGCGACGCTGCGCACCGTGCGATTCACGAGCGATATCCACGAAGGGGGCTATACCTTCCGCAGCCGGTTCGACTACGACTGGCCGGCGCGGCGCGTGGCGACCCGCTGGCAGCGGCGCACGCTGCCCGAAAACCGGAAGGAGATGGCGCTCACCGACGTGAGCATGGACGCCGTGTCGCTCTTTTTCAACATGCGCAGCGCCGACGCAGCGTCGTTCCGCGTCGGCGAGCAGCGTGTCTTGCAGATGGTGCTCGAAGATACGATCCGCCATTTGCGCTACCGCTTCGAGGGGCGCGAGGTGAAGAAAATCCGCAACATGGGGAAATTCAACACGTTGAAGTTCGCCTGCCAGATCGGCACCTCCGAGAGTTTCTCGTTCACCGACGGATCGGAGTTCTTCATCTGGCTGTCGGACGACGAGAACAAGATTCCCCTTCACCTCGAATCGCCCATCCGCGTGGGAAGCGTCAATGCCTATATCACGGGGTATAAGGGGCTGAAATATCCGTTGACCAGCAAAATCAGGTGAAGATGAAACTGACGCAGATCGATTTGGCGGAGGGCCGCGGCGGATCGCAGCGGGAGGTGTCGGCATCGGAAGCGGTCGCACGCGCGGAAGAGGCGTGCGGCGGTACGTTGCTGCTTTTCGAACCGGACGGCGCGCCGCGCGCGGCCGTCGCGATCTGTCCGGGCGGCGGATTCGGTAAGGTCAACACGGAACACGAGGGGGTTGCCTTCGCCGAATGGTTCGTTGCACACGGCATCGCCGCCGGTGTGGTGAAGTACCGTCTGCCCGAAGGCGATCCGGCGCTTCCGCAGCAGGATGTCGAACGGGCCGCGGAGTTGCTGCGCAATCGTTTCGGCGGCGTGAAGACCGGTGTGCTGGGCGCCTCGATCGGCGGTTATCTGGCGGCTTGCGCGGCACTCGCGCAGCCTGCGGCGCGGCGTCCCGATTTCCAGCTGCTGTTTTATCCCGTGGTGAGCATGGAGGAGGAGTTCGCGCATCGTCCTTCGATGCTGCGCATGTTCGGCCGCGAGCTGCACGGCCTGGAAGCCAAACGCCGTTCCCCGCTCTACCGGATCGATCGGGCGGCGCCTCCGGCCTTTCTCGCCGCGGCGGCCGACGACGGCGCCGTGACGCCGCTCGGCGCGTGCCGTTATGCCGAATGCCTGCTGGCAGCGGGTGCGGGCGCCGCGTTGCATCTCTATCCCTCCGGCGGCCACGGATTCGGCCTGCGACGGGAGTTCGCGTGGCGCGAAGCGCTTGTCGGGGAGTTGAGGATGTGGCTCGATGCGACGATCGGGACGGTGTGATTTCTCCGTTTCCGAAAAAAATTCTATCTTTGAGACCAAAACCGTATCGTTATGGAAGAGAATAAAGACTATAATCCGTCGCAGTACGAGGACGACGATCGAATGGAGGCTCCGAAGAGCGCCAAATCGATCCGCGGTTACCAGACGATCATCGTCATCCTGGCCGTCATCCTGGCCGCGCTGTCGATCCTCTACTTCAATATCCACCGTCAGCAGCAGGAGGAGTACGATCTGCTGTTGGTCGACCGCGATTCGATCAAGAGCAACCTCTCGCACCTGATGGAGGATTTCGACAACCTTCAAATTTCGAATGACAGCATTTCGCAGAGCCTCGGTCTCGAACGCAGCCGCGCCGATTCGCTCATGGAGCGGCTCACCAAGGAGCGTTCGTGGAGCTACGCCAAGATCAAGAAGTACGAGAAGGAGATCGGAACCATGCGGACGATCATGCGCGGCTATCTGCGTCAGATTGATTCGCTTAATACGCTCAACAAGAACCTGATCAAGGAGAACGTCTCCTACCGCAAGGAGATTTCGTCGGCCAACCTGCGTGCCGAAGTGGCTGAGGAGAAGGCTTCGGAGTTGAGCACCAAGGTACGTCAGGGTGCGGTGATCCGCGCACGGGGCATCCGGCTCGTGCCGCTCAACGCGCGCGACAAGGAGGTGTCGCGCGTGAAGAACGCCTCGCGCCTGCGCGTCGAATTCACGCTGGCGGGCAACGACCTGGCCGAGCCGGGCGAACGGACGGTTTACGTGCGCATCACCTCGCCCGACGGGTACGTGCAGTCCAATGCATCGGCGGCGACCTTCGAGTTCGAGGGCGAGCGGCTGACCTACACCGCTTCGCGCGACGTCGACTACCAGAATGAAGACCTGGCCGTGGGCGTCTACTACAACGACGGCGCCGGCTTCACGGCCGGAACCTACCGCGTCGAGGTCTATGCCGACGGCCGCCTGGGCGGTCAGAGCGACATCGTGCTGCGGTAAGGGCCGGTTTCGTTAAGGCGGGTGCAGAGCTGCGCTTGCGCGGGCTCTGCCGAGGTGAGAAGACGGAGAAAAGATTCGACGAAAAGGTCGGGAACGATCTGTTTGCAGCATGAAAAAAGGAGTCGTAAGGCTCCTTTTTCCTTTATCTGCCCGCCTGCCGGACGGTGAGTTGACTCCACTCCATCCAATAGTTTGGAATGTTCGTGATGAACCGTATCCGGATCTCCTTTTGCTGTCCGGTGTTCGTGTCGGCGCCGAGATGAAGCGTTTGGAGATAACGTGGAACACGGTGCTGTTCGCCTTTGTATTCTACGTCGATGTAGTCGTAGATTTCCAACTTCTCCGATGCCGGATCGGGGGTGACCTTTATGGTGAATCCTTCGACCTTGTATTCTCCGAGTCCGGACATCGGGTATCCTCCGATACCGAACTCTTGAACACCTTTCGAAACGATTCGTAACTCGACGGTGTTTTGTTCGGCCGGCAGTTCGAGAATGTATCCGTCGGTTTCCACGAGCTGTTGCCCGTCGAGCATATAGATTCCACCGAAGACAAGACCCCCTTCGGTGTACTCCTCTTCTTTTTCCTTACAGGAGAAGTTCGAGAGTGCCGACAGCGCAATCAGTATGGCGAATATCTTTTTCATAATTAGGTGTTCGTTATTTCGCTCCCGCCTGCCGGATGGTGATGTCGGCGGCACCGACCTGAGGACTTTCCGTCCAAAGGCGGCACCGCATGATTCGCGGGATGATAAATCGGTTTTCCGTAGCGGTTATCCGGATGGTTTGCATGTAGCGCGGCCACTCTTTGTGTTCTACGCCCCAGGAATCGACGATGTAGTCGTATATCTCGGCCTCGTGACGAGGCGTCAGGAGCGTGAGGGAGAATGCATCGGGGAGGTTCTGGCCGAAGTGGTCGGCATCTATCGATGATTGTCCGGATATTCCCTCGGAGACGATTTGCAGATCGATCGAGCACTGTTGTGCGGGGAGTTCGACCGTGTGGTTGTGCGCATAGATCAACTCCTGACCGACGAGAATCATTGCATCTTTGTAGTCCCAATCGCCGCCGACCATTTCCTCTTCGCAACCCCAGCCGGTCAGGGCGGTCAGGGCGATAAGTGGTATTATGTATTTTTTCATCGATTTCATTTTTGTGAGGTTAAAAATCCGTTATCAGCAGATCTTTCCTATTGGAAGAGTAGTTGCATATCTCGTTTTTATTATTTTTAAACGAGATTCTGGTATCCAAGAACCATCCGTTATACAATCCGTACTGTCCCCAATTCATGTGGAAGAAGACATTTTGCGAGTGATAGACTCTTTCGGAATCGAGTTCGACATACCACGGTCGCGGAAGACCGTTGTTCAGCGCATATAACTTGTATTCCGTATAGGCGGTTATCGAATTGGAGCCGTCGACCACCCAAGCGTGACCCACGTCGCGAGGTTTGTCCTGCCCTTGGGTGTAGACAGGAAGATTGCTGTTCAGCATCGTATAGACGGTCGAGGCGTTATGACTCCTTTTCGAGCAACTGTATCCGTAACTTTCGAGAACCCGTTTCGCATGGTCGATATTGCTCGATCCGCCGTCGGTTACGCGCAGTTCTCCGTGCAATTGCGTCAGAAAAGAAGTGAGGGTCGTATTGCTCGTTTCGTCGGGCATGTCCGACCAGCCGAAATAGGCGGGGTGTTGGTAGTAGCGCATCAGTTGGCCGACGGCAATAGTTACACAGCCCAGCGGTTGATCCTTATTCTCAAATAGGGCATTGTACCCATTCCTTTGTCCCCATTTCGTCGTGAGGAACGGACCTTTCTTTGTTTCCGATTCATGGTACTTGACCGTAATAACTCCCGATTCCATGCAGTTGTAGGGGGTGTCGACCCAAGCGTCGTCGCCGATAGCGGTTTCGCAGAAACGCTGGTAGGCATCTTCGGGCATTTCATCCGGTTTGGAGGCCAAACGGTACGTGTCTGCCCCTTCCGCGAACCATTTTCCATACCATTCGTTCTGGATGTCGTAGAACTCGTCGTCGGTCATTCGCGTTTGTACCCGTTCGGGGCGGGTGCGCTCTTCGTAGGGAAGCCATGCGGAGCGGCAGTCGAAGACGGCGGCGGAGTCGCGTGCGGCCTCGATCGTCTCGGTCATCTCCTGCAAGACGACGTCCAGCCCGCTCGGTTCGCGGTCGAGTGTGAAGGTGCCGCGGTCGATCTGCGCCAGGATAGGATAGCAGCGTTTGGTGGCGGAGATCAGCAGGTAGCCCTCTTGCAGGTTGACCGCATAGATTGCCGGACGCCCTGCTGCGTCGCGGATCGTCACGACGTTGCGGACGACTGCATCGCTGCCGGCACGGGTCGGACGGTTGCCGTTGCGGAAAATGCGGGCGACCGCAGCTGCGTCGCCTGCCGACAGATCGGAATCGTCTGCGACGAATTCCGCCGCCGGTGCGGGGAAAGAGGGCGTCGGGGCGGAGTCGGACAGTTCGGTTTGCTGACAGGCGCCGATTATGAGTGTAACGGAGATGACAAACGCTCCGAAAAGAGTTTTATTTGGTTTCATAGGCGTATATTTTTTTAATTAGATTGGTTCTTAGTGCAAATATAATAAAAAACCAAGTGTAAATGTAGGTATGTTTGTAAAAAAATAGCATCCCTTTTCAGGAATGCTACCTTCGTGCGAAACGGCAGGCGGAAAATTCTATTTCCCGTGCGCCTCTTTGAGAAGTTCTCCGAACTCTTTGAGCGACAGCGCCGTGACGTCGGGCTGCGGGTCGGCTGCCGAGGCGACCTCCTCGGTCGTCTCGCCCGAGAGTACCAGTACGCCCAGTGCGCCGGCGTTGCGGGCCATCGCTACGTCAGTATAGATGCGGTCGCCCACCATGGCGATCTCATCGGCGCGCAGGCCGAAACGCTCCTTGATGCCGGTGAGCATGTTGGGATCGGGTTTGCCCAGCACGATGTCGGGCGTACGTCCCGTGGCGTGTTCGAGGCACTTGCAGATCGAGCCGCAGTCGACCAGCACGACGGGCTGATCGGTAGGACATACGCGGTCGGGGTTCGTGGCGATGTAGGGGATGCCCTGCGATGCCCACCATGCGGCGCGGCACAGGCGCGGGTAGGTGAGCGTCATGTCGAAGGCGGCGACCACCACGTCGGGGACATCGTCGGCGCTGTCGGCCGTCGATTCGAAGCCGGCGGCCTCGAACTCCGAGATCATGCTCGGCGTACCCAGCAGGAAGAGTCGTTTGGCCGTCGGGTAGTGCGAGCGGATGTAGTCGATCGTGGCCAGCGCCGTGGTATACATCTCCTCGCGCGTGGCTTCGATGCCCAGCGTTTCGAGCTTGTGGAGGTAGTCGGCGATGCTCTTCGAAGGATTGTTCGTCAGGAACGAGTAGCCGATGCCCATCTCCGTCAGGTCGGAGAGGAACCGCTTGGTCCAGGGGAAGAGGGACATGCCCATGTAGATGGTGCCGTCCATATCGAGCGCCACGTGCCGGATGCGGCGGGCGCGTTCGAGAAGCTCCTCGTGCGGAAAGGGCGAGCGGTAGGAGTCGATTGTAGCCATGAATGTAATTTTAGTGCGGTTGCGTAAATTCGTGAAGTCCGGCCGCATGGAGCGGGCCGGACTTCGCAAAGATACGAAAAGTCGGGGGCAGAAGCAAACTTTAGTTTGATTATGCCGAGACGGAGTATCTAAGGCGAAACCAAAAATACGATTAAGCGAGGGCAATGTAAATTTATTTGCTTTTTGCCGGGCGGGAGCATCTAAGGCGCAAGCTGAAATAAAAATAAGCAAATGCAATGTCAGAATAAATTCGACATTGCATTTGCGGGATAAGGCGTCAGCCCAAGATGAAAATTCGCAGAATGACCTGACCGGCTATTCGGCGACCGCAGGATAGTTGTCCACCATCGGATAGTCCGTTTCGGCGGCCGTGGTGAAGACGTTCTGTGTGTAGACCTTGCCGAAACAGTCGGTTGCGCGGATCTCGACGGCCGCTTTGGCATCTTTGAGTTTGTAGTGGTAGAAGTGGTCGTAGGTGGTCTTGCCGTGCGAATCGGGATTCGCGCTCAGGACTCCCACGTGATAGCCCGCACCCCATGCGTCCAGCGATTTCTCGCGGGTCATCTCGCCGGTTTTGTTGCCGTTTTCATACACTTCGACCTTCCAGTTCCTGTCGTCCGAGTTCCAGATATTGGCCACGATCTCGTCGGAGGCCGTGTAGGTGAACTTGTAGCCGCCCGCGAAGGTCGTCTCGCCCCGGTACATGCGGATCTGGAAATCCTTCGACAGCCGCGTGGGTTTGTAGTACCAGTTCTCGATCTTGCTGCCGGAGATGTCGTAGACGCCGTAACCGTTGGGGGTACCGTCGACGTTGATGGTCGATTTCCACCAGGCGCCGCAGACGGCACCGTGGATATGTTCGTAGACGTCGCCGTCGATATAGTTCTGGGCGTAGTGCGTGTGGCCGGCCATGATGTGGACGTTGTCGAACTCTTTGAGCAGGTTGCGCACGGTCTCGCGGTTGAACGACGTGGCGTTGCGCAGCGGAATATGTACGCAGAAGATGACGAGCTTCTCCTTCGGGACGAGGCTCAGATCCTGCCGCAGCCACTCGACCTGCGCATCGGTGAAGCCCCCTTCGTAGTCCGAGGGGTTGTGTTTCTCGTCCGTCAGCAGAACGTCGTCCATGGCGACGATGTGGGCGTTGCCCCGGTCGAAAGAGTAGTCGCACGGGCCGAACTTGTATTCGAAGTTGCGGCGTCCAGCCAGATCGAAGTTGCTGCTCTCGTCGGTGACGGTGGGCGTCATGCAGTTGTCGTGGTTGCCCATCACCTGAAAGAGTTTCAATCCGATCTCGCTCTCGCGCATGGCCAGCGCGATGGGAGGCATCATCTGGTTGGTGACGTCCTTGGCCTTCTCGTTGAAGATGATGTCACCCAGCGTAATGCCGTAGACGGGCCCTTCGAGCGTCGAGACATGCGCGCGGATGTCGGGCACGGACTCCTCCTTGAAACGGGCCAGATCCGTGTCTTTCTGTACCTGCGGATCGGCGATGCAGACCAGTTTGAAGTCGGTTTCGACCGCCTGCTGCGGCATCAGAACGAAGTCGTAGCGTTCCTGCGTCTTCGAAAGACGCTGCCAGAAGCAGGGACGGCCCTCCGACATCGGGATTTCACGGTCGGCGGGGATGCGGTAGAAGACATGGAAGGCGTCGGCATGGCGCGGCATCTGGTAGACGCCGTTGGCATCGGTCGCCACGCACGAGAAGCCGTCGCTCACGACGATTCCTCCGACCGGAGCGCCGTTGGGGTCCGTCACTACGCCGTAGAGATTGTTCCCCTCCTGGATCGGGGTGTTCAGCGGGGCCTGCGTATCGTCGTCGGAGCAGCCCGCGAAGAGCGTACCGGCGGCAAATAACAAAGAATATATGATTCGCTTCATTGTTTGAATGTGTTATGTTTTACGGATCGGATGTCTGCGGCGGCCGGCCAGAACCGACCGGCGCAGCGTCCGGGAGTGCTATTTCCAAGCTACGTTCTGTCCCAGATCGGGGTTCTTGTCGAGTGCCGTCTTCGGAATCGGGTGGACGTAGCGCTGCTCGTTGAAATAACGTTGCAGGTTGTAGACCAGACGGCCGCTGGCGCCGTCTTCGAGGGCGCGTTCCGAGTTGCGGACGATGTACTTCACGCCGGGTTCGCTGCCCGCCTTGTCGGTCACGCATACATCGTTGACGCCGTCGTTGTTGAGGTCGTAGGCCTTGTCCACCTCACCGATGTAGATGCCGTACCACTGTTTGTTGAGCAGTCCGCCCAGATGCCAGCGCATCAGGTCGTCGTAGCGGCGTCCTTCGAGCAGCAGCTCGATGGCGCGTTCGCGGCGGATTTCCAGAATATCGCAGTCGGTGATCTTGGGGTTGCCGTCGTCGGTGCTGTAATAGGCGTTTTGCAGGTATTCGTCGATCTTCGTGGGACGGGTTCCGTCGACGCCGGCACGTTCGCGCAGCGGTTTGATCGTCTTGTCCCAGACCGCGTCGTCGAACTCGCCCAGCTCGGCTTTCGCCTCGGCGTAGTTGAGCAATACCTCGGCGTAGCGCAGGATCGGCAGGCAGTTCCAGCAGATGCCCGACGCTTCGTAGGAGTCGTCGTCGATGTTGAACTTGATGACCTGATAGCCCGTGTAGCTTACCGAGAGGTCGGGGGCGAAGAGCTTCGAGGTGCCTCCGACCAGTTTGCGGTATTCGGGCGAGATGACCGTCTGCTGCAAGCGGTAGTCGCGGTTTTCGAACTGCTCGGCGTAGGTCGTCGACTTGTAGTCGGCCCGGTCGGTGAAACGGCTGCCGTCGCGGTTCAGATAGGTGTAGACGAAGTCGGCGTCGAGCGACCAGCCCTGGCCCATCGACCCCGAGGTGAAGTACCACGTCACGTCGTGCCGGACGTTCTTCTCGTCGTTGTATTCGCGCGCCCACATCACCTCCTGTTTGAGCACGGAGGGCGACGTGAAGAGCGAACGGTATTGCGTGGCCACGTCGGCCGGCGAGTTGACGAGCGAGTAGACGCCCGCCTCCATCAGCTCTTCGCAGGCATCGGCCGCCTCGCGCAGCCATTTGTTGTCCTTGTTGTATTCGGGATCCCACGCCTTGCCCGTCGACGGATCGACGCGGTGGTATTTGCGGTAGGTTCCCTCGAAGAGGCAGATGCGCGACTTGATGGCCAGTGCGATGTAGCGGTTGATCTTCTGGTTGTCGACCCATGCCTCCGAGGTGTAGCAGTGTTCGCAGGCGTAGTTGAGGTCTTCGAGCACGCGCTCCATGACGTATTCGCGGCTGTCGCGGGGCTTGTAGAGGTCTTCCTCGCTGTCGGAGCGGACGACGTGGTCGTACCAGGGCACTCCGCCGAAGGTCTTCACCAGTTCGAAATAGTTCCATGCCCGCCAGAAGCGCGCCGTACCCTCGTAGTGGGCGAAGGCCGCTTCGCTCACGCCCTGCGCTTCGTGCATCCGTTCGAGGAAGGTGTTGATGTAGTAGACGAAGTTCCATGTGCTGTTGCTCCAACCGCCTTGCAGCGAGGAGTTCCAGACGGGTTGGTAGAGGTAGCTCGACGTCTGTTTCACCTCGATGATGTCGCAGTTGCCGTCGCCGCGCGTGACGTCGCCCGAACTCGGCGTGTAGGAGTTCAGGAAGCCGTTGGTGTATTTTTCCAGCGAAGCTTCGTCCTTGAAATATTCGTCGGTGCCGATCTGCTCGATCGGCTGCTTGTCGAGGAAATCCTCGCAGGAGGCGAACGTCAGACAAGCCAGAGCCGCATAAATTATTCTTTTCATAGTTTCGTTCAAATTAGAAGGTGATACTCAAACCGATGCTGTACGAACGCATGACGGGATAACCGTCGCCGTCGCCCGAACCGTCGCCGCCGCGCGTGCTCGAAAAGTCGGAGTCGCCGGCGTAGATGTTCTCGGGGTCGTAGTTCTTGGCGTACTTTTTCAGCGGGGTGATCGTGAACAGGTTCTCGCCCGAAAGGTAGATGCGCAGGTTCTGGATGCCGATCTTGGTGAGCATCTGCTTGGGGAAGGTGTAGTCGATCGTCAGGTTTTTCAGACGCACGTAACGGGCCTTCTGCAAGTAACGGGTATTGGGCTGCGAAAGGATCGCATTCGCACCCTGTGCCGTGTAACCGATCAGACGCGGCCAGTAGGCGTCGGTATTCTGGTTGGCATCGGTGTAGCGGTCGTTGTGCCACGGCAGCGCGATGCTGTACGGCCGGCCGTACTGTCCCCAGAAGTAGCCCGACTCTTTGGCGGGGTACCAGTCGCGGCGGCCGACGCCCTGCCAGACCATCGAGAGGCCGATGCCGTTCCAGCGTGCACCCGCGGCGAGGCTGTAACAGTAGCGGGGCGAGGTGTTGCCGATGATCGACAGGTCGCCGTGGTCTTCCAGCCGGTTGGAGCCGTTGTCGATGCGGCCGTCGCCGTTGAGGTCTTCGTATTTCGGGTCGCCCTTCTGCCATACGATCTTGTTCTGCGCGAACTTCGAGTAGTCGGCGTAGGTTTGCGCCTCTTCGTTGCTCTGGAACAGTCCGTTGCAGGTGTAGCCCCACAACTCGCCCAGCGTCATGCCTTCGTAGTAGTTGGTGGCGTAGTTGGTCGGCAGCGTGTTGGTCGTGGCCATGTATTTGGTCACCTTGGTCACGTTGTCCCAGATGGCGAATTTCAGGTTGTAGCTGAAATCCTTGCCGCCCAGTTTGAAGTTGTCGCGCCACGAGATGCTGGCCTCCCAGCCGTCGGTGCGCATGTCGGCGTAGTTGCCCTTGGGTGCGGAGTTACCGAATACGGCGGGAAGTTCGGGGCCGACGACGTACATGTCGGTCGTGTTCTTGCGGTAGATGTCCGCCACGATCGACAGCCGGCCGTTGAGCATCTCCCAGTCCAGACCCAGGTCGTAGGTGCTGACCGTCTCCCACGTCAGGCCGTCGGGGATGAGCGACGGTTTGTCGGCGTAGATCAGCGGGCTGTCGCCCGTCAGGAATCCGAGATTCTTCTTGATCGCGATCTTGCTCAGGAAAAGGTAGTTGTCGACCTGGCCGTTGCCGGTAGAACCGAACGAGGCGCGGATTTTCAGGTTGTCGAGCCAGCTTTTGGCTCCGGCCATGAAGGGCTCCTCCGAAATACGCCAGCCGACCGACGCCGAGGGGAAGAAGCCCCAGCGCTGGTTGCTCGGGAATTTCGAGTTGCCGTCGTAGCGGCCGCTCACCTCGACGAGGTATTTTCCCTTGTAGCCGTAGTTCACGCGGAAGAAGGTGCCCACGAGGCTGGCCGAGTAGCTGCCGTTGCCCTGCGCCTTGGGCAGTTCGCCGTCGGTAAGGCTCAGACTGGGGTGCTCGGGATCGATGACACCCGTATTCTGCCCCAGCGTGGAGGTGTAGTCCATGTTCTCGATGTTCCAGCCGCCCATGAGTTTGAGCCAGTGGTTTTCGCCCAGTTTCGGCGTCCACGTCAGCACGGCGTTGCTGGCCACGCGTTCGCGGTTGTAGTAGCGCTCCTCGTACCACGAGGTCGCGGGACGTTCGCCCGAACTTTCGGGTCCCGTGTAATAGGTGTAGGGCACGGCGAGCATGTGGCGCTCGGTGTGGTTGCGATAGTAGCTGACGTCGATCTCGCCGACCAGCACGTCCTTGATGAAATCGAGGGTGAATTTCGTTTTGTTGTTCAGGTCGAACTTGTCGTCTTCGCGCCACGTGTTCCCTTCGACGAATCCGGCCCAGCCCATGTAGACGGCCGCGTCGGTCCAGGTTCCGTCGGGGTTCTTTTCGAGCGTCATCGGGAAGCCCTGGTGGTTCATCATGCGCGTCGGGGTCACCGTGAACGACTGTCCGCCCGTGGTCAGCGTCGGCTGGTGCGAAAAACGGCTCATGAACGAGGTGGTGTTTTCGACGCGGAGCCATTTGGTCGCCTGCACGGTGCCTTTGGCCAATACGTTGTACTGGTTGTAGCGTTCGTCGCCGGCGTTGTAGATACCGTCCTGATGGAAGAAACGGCCCGACACGTAGTACGACGCCTTGTCCGTTCCGCCCGTAATCGAGAGGTTGTGCTGGTGTCCGGTGGTGTAGTCCTTGTAGAAGATCTTGTACCAGTTGGTGTTGCCGAAGTACTCGTAGCGGTTGTCGGCAGGATTGATCCGCCACTTCTCGTAGGAGGGGTCGCTGTTGCGGCGTTCCAGTTCGCTGTACCATGCGCGGCTGAAACGGAAGACGTTGTTGATGTTGGTCGGATCGGTGGCGTAGCTGTTGGTGTACGCTTCGAGGTAGGAGGTCGTCCAGTCGTAGCCGTTGTCGACCAGTTCGGGCGTCACGGTGCGCTTGTAGAAGTTGTACGAACCGTTGTAGGTGATCTTCATCTGGCCCTTTTCGGGGCGTTTGGTGGTGATGAGGATGACGCCGAACGTACCGCGCGAACCGTAGACGGCCGTCGACGAGGCATCCTTCAATACCGAGATGCTCTCGATGTCTTCGGAGTTGACCGTCGTGATGTCGGTCTCCACGCCGTCGACGAGGATGAGGGCCGAACCGCCCGCACCGATCGAGTTGGCGCCGCGCACCTGGAACGAGGCGCCGCGCGTGGGTTTACCGTCGGAGAAGGTGACCGTCAGGCCGGGGATGGCTCCCTGCAACGAACGCGACACGTTCTGGTAGGAGCCGATGCGGTCGGCGATATCCTTGCTGGATATCTGTTCGACAGCGCCTACGATGTCGCGCTTCTTCTGCACGCCGTAACCTACGACCACGACCTCTTCGAGCGAAGTGTTGTCTTCGGTCAGCACGACGTCGATCGTCGTTCGGTTGTTGATTTGGATGAGTTGGGATTGGTAGCCGATATAGCTGAAATTCAGCGACTCCTTGGCTGAGGCTTTGATGGTGTAGCGACCGTCGATGTCGGTAGAGGTGCCGCGCGCCGTGTTGGGGATCGTGACGGCTGCACCTATGATGGGATTACCGCTCTTGTCCTTGACTGTGCCGGTGATATTTCCCCCCCCCTGTGCGAAGGCGCTGGTTGTCAGGGCAGTCAAAACAAGTGCGACCACGAAGAATCCCATACGCCGGCAGCGGTTCGCGAGCGTGCGGACTCCTCTCTGAGTAGGACATTGTTTCATTGTTAAAACAGTTTAAGTTAACATTCGGTTGGGTTCGGACATCCGTGTCGGATTTTTAAATTATTTAAAATATGAAAGTCCGGTACGGGAATCCTCACGTTGCAGACTGATCCGATCTAAACTGTTCCGGGAGGGATGAAAAAGGTTCGGTTAGTTTCTGTTCATTTGTTTTGATGTGTGTTTTAAGGTTTGGTTTCGTGCTCTTTTGGAGAGCGGGTTATGGCTTTATAGATGCAAATGTAAATTTATTATTTGTTTTATGCAATAATTTATACGATAATTTTTTGAAGAGATCCGATAACACGCGACGAAGGAAAAATCGGCGAAGAGCGTTGAAATCGGAGCCGTCTCTCTTTTCCGGAAAGGTTTCTGCCGTGTGCCGGAGCGTGTTTTTCAGGGCGCGTTTTGGATTATTTTAGGATTGTCGGCGATATCTACTGAAAAATATTATTTTCGAAAAATTTGGATACAATGAAAAATTGTGTACATTTGTTTTCGCAAGCTGATCTGAAATTCTTTCTTGGAGGCGGGGCGCATCGCAGGGATGCTTCCCGAAAACTATTTTTACCAATAGTATTACTCTAATACCGACGAATTTTATGAAACTAACGAAATGGATGGCTGCAGCCGCGCTGTTCCTGTCTTTTGGCGTTGCCGGTTGTACCGACGACATTACCGACGAGGTGAGCCAATTGACACGCAATACCGACGAGGTGAGTGTGGCTTATAATAAGGATGCGACCGCCCGGATCTCGGTCCGTGTGCCGGGGGCATGGTCCGCATCGGTGGCATGTAAGGACGCCGCAGGGCAGGAGACGGCGGCCTGGTTGCGACTCGATCCCGCCGAAGGGGTCGGCAACGGCAAGGATTACCAGTGGATCACGGCGATCGCCGACCGCAACCTCGGCGGCGAGCGCGAAGCCGTGATTACGATCGTGGGCGCTACGCGCGGCGATGCCGTCGAGGTGAAGGTCACGCAGGACGACGGTACCTTCACGGTGAAAAAACCCGTGCTTTCGGGCGACCTGAAAGCCAATGTCGTATCGAATGCGCTGCTGGCCGTGGAGTACGACAAGGCGAAGGGCGGCGAACCCGTCGAGATTACCTTTACGTTCGACGGCGACGACCGCGGGCTGGCGATCAAGGACTACACGGGAACGATCGAAGGCGAGGGCAGCGGCAAGATCGAATTGCCGATCACGGGAACCCCCTCCGATATCGGCGTGGTGAAACTCAACATGAAAATGACCATCGAGGGCAAGACGATCTTCGACGACGTGATTTCGCTCAATATCCAGTCCGAGAATTTCATCTTCTCGATGGACTTCGGCAAATTCGTCTGGGGCGGCGACCTGATGGCCAATAAGAAGGGCAAGTGTCCCGGCGGGAAACAGGTTTCCGGTCAGGATATTACGGGCCTCGAAGAGGCCGACGGCGAGGTCTCGGTGGGAACCGACGGCGCGGGCGACGCCTTCAAGTCGCTGGGTGAGACCTACCGCATCAACCGCGATCTGGTCGGTTGGCAGGGAGAGCGTGTCTACGAACACCCGGGTTACATCAAGCTCGGAACGGGCAGCAACAACGGTTGGATTCAGACGCCGAAAATGGACAAACTCTCTTCGGCGCCGCAGACCGTCGTCGTGTCGTTCGACATCTCGCTGTACGATAAATCCGACGATCTGATCCTCTTCACGGCCGAAGGCGCAGGTTCGGTCGAGGGCGGCGGCAACATCTCGCTGCCGACCTTCTCGGGCTGGGCGAACGCCAAGTGGACGACCTGCACGTTCGTGGTCAACGGCGCCACTTCGGCCACGTCGTTCAAGTGGGCGTCGACCAAGACGGACGGCAAGGGCCGTTTCGTGCTGGACAACATCTCGGTGATGTCGTCCGCCGTCAAGGAGCGCACCGAACCGTTGGAGAAGGTCGATGCGGAACGGATTCTCTATACGAGCGGAGCGAATTCGATCGAGGTGGAGTGGCCGGGCGTCGCCGACGCGACGGGTTATGAAGTGGCCCTCGTGCCGCAGGAGAACCCCTCGTTCGTGAACAAGGCGGTGGTTCCCGCCGCAGAGGGAGTCGACGATGTTTTCTCGCACGAATTTACCGACTTGCAGCCGGGATTCTACATCTTCGAGATCGTCGCGCTCTACGAGCCGAATCCCGAGTTCGATTCGGAGAAGGTCTCCGTCCTGCTCGGTACCGAAGGCTTCCTGGCCGGCCCGTTGAAGACGCCCGAGGCGACCGCTTCGGCGACGTCGTATGCGGTGACGATCAGTTGGGAGACGGTGAGCGGCGCGAGCGGCTACAAGGCCGTGCTCAAAGAGGCCGGTGCCGTGGTGAAGGAGCAGAGCGTGGATGCCGACGCGCTGTCGTGCACCTTCGGCGAACTGACGCCCGACCGTGACTATGCCGTTGCGGTGCAGGCGCTCTACGAGAGCAAGCCCGAATACAATTCGGAGTTCACGGCCGACATCGCCGTGCATACGCCGGCGTTGCTGACCCGCCCTGTCGTGCATCTCTACGACGGATTCGAGGTGACGCACAATATGGCCATCGTCGAGTGGGATATCGACGCGGCGCAGCAGTCCGACACCAAGACGTCGCTCCAGCTGCTCGAAGGGTCGAAACTGATCTACAACTTCTCGAAGTGGGGGCTGCCCAGCGCCAAATACAAATTCCCGCGCTTCGTATTCGGCGGTCTCAAAGCGAATACGACCTACACGGCACGCATTCAGCGCATCTCGGCCGACGCCTCCAAGTTCGGCGATTCGGAGTGGGGTGAATATACCTTCACTACGACGGCGAAGGCGGATCATTCCGACTGTCTCTTCTATGCCGATTTCAACGAACATTGGTGGGGCGGCAACGGTGCGGCCATCGCATTCGGCATGTATCCCAAGACGGAGAAGGACGATCTGACGGGCGACCTGACCCAGTTGGCCTATACGTCCGGCACGCCGGTCAAGAACATGCCCAACCCCAACAGCGGTTGCGGCGCGGTGCCGGCCGATTACCACCGGCTCTTCCTCTCGCAGTGGGACGCTTCGAAGCTGCCTACGGCGACGGAGGATTACATGCTGCGTTCGTATCTGACCGCAGGTATCCTGAAATTCGGTTCTACGGAGAACAACGGCTACATGCCGATTCCGTATATGACCTCGTTGACCGGTCCGACGACCGTGGTGCTGACTTTCAAGTCGTCGCCCTATTGCGAACCGAACACTTCGACAGGCGATCTGGAAGTCGGTAATGCTGTCCTGGATGGCCGTGAAGGCGTCTGGGTGCGTCTGAAAGAGGCCGACGGTGCGAAGATCGTCAAGGCGGACGGTGTCGCCGTCGCAGCGGAAAATGCGACGGACGTTCTGGTGAAGCACAAACTCCCGGCCGAATACGGTGCCAACAGCAAGAAGTGCTTCGAGTTTACCGACCACGAGGTCGTGATCGAAGGCGTGACGGCCAAAACGCTGATTCAGATCTATACCAAACTGTATAAGGCGACGGCCGAGTACGACAAATACAATACGCCGGGCGACCGTGCCTGGATCGACGACGTGATCGTCAGGAAACAGTAAACGCCCTCTCTTTTTAGCGGTTTTCGCGGCGGACGGCCCTTTGGGTCGTCCGCTTTTTTGCGGGTGCGGGTGCCCGTGCGGAAAATATCGGCCGGAGATTCCGGCCGTGAGAGACAGAGCGACGTTGTCGATAAGCCAAATGGGCAGAGCCGCGCTTGCGCGGACTATGCCATGGCAAGAAAACGACTGTTGGAAACGAACCGTTTCGTTAAGCCGAGCGCAGAGCCGAACTTGTTCGGACTATGCCGAGGCGAGAAAACGAAGAGAGAAAATCAACGCTTTTTTGCAGAACTCGTCGATATTTACTATATTTACGCAATTAAAATCGAAACAAACCGAATATGTTGAGCGTAGCCGAAAGACACAAATACATTCTCGATCATCTGAACAAATACGGCTTCGTGCGCATCACCGACGTGGCCAACGAATTGGGCGTGACGAAGGTGACGATCCGCAAGGACGTCAAGATACTGGAAGCGAAGGGGCTGTTGTACAAGGTACACGGCAGCGCCCGTTCGGCCAATCCCCACGTGGCGGATACCGACGTCCACGTGAAGGGCAATGTCAACCGCGAGGAGAAGGAGCGCATCGCCCGGAAGGCGGTCGAACTGCTCAACGACAACGATTCGATCATCATGGCTTCGGGATCGACGATCTATGCGTTCGCCGAGGCGATCAAGCGCGAGTTCCGCTCGCATCTCAACGTGGTGACCACGTTCCTCAAAACCTCGGTGCTGCTCAACGACGTCGAGGAGATCAACGTCGTGCAGCTGGGCGGGTGCGTCCACAAGAAGTCGTTGTCGGCGATCGGCGGTTACGCCGAGGCGGCGCTGAGCGATTTCAGCTGCTCGAAGCTCTTCTTCGGGGTCGACGGCATCGATCTTGAACACGGGATCACCACCTCGACGATCGAGGAGGCGAAGCTCACACAGGTGATGATGCGCTCGGCGTCGAAGATCATCATTCTGGCCGACTCGTCGAAGTTCGGGCAGCGCGGTTTCGGCCGTATCTGTTCGCTCGAAGAGATCGACGTGATTGTGACCGACAGCCGCATTTCGGAGCAGGCGGTCGCCATGGCCGAGGAGGCGGGCGTCGATCTGGTGATCGCATAGGGCGGAGCCGCACTGCGCGGCGGTATGCTTTCGGGTAAATTGGAAACGCCCCTTTGCAGTTCTCGGCAAAGGGGCGTTTCCCTTCTCACAGCAGCGGAACCGCTGCGAGACGGTTTATTTCGGGATTCCGTAGACGGCCTTGTCGCCCAGCTCCTCGGCGATGCGGAGCAGCTGGTTGTATTTGGCCATGCGGTCGGTGCGCGACATCGAACCGGTCTTGATCTGGCCGGCGTTGGTCGCTACGGCCAGATCGGCGATCGTCGTGTCCTCGGTCTCGCCCGAGCGGTGCGAGATGACGGCCGTGTAGCCGGCGCGCTGTGCCATGGCGATGGCGTCGAGCGTCTCGGTGAGCGTGCCGATCTGGTTGACCTTCACCAGAATCGAGTTGGCGCAGCGGCGCTCGATGCCCTTGCGCAGGAATTCGATGTTGGTGACGAACAGGTCGTCGCCCACCAGCTGGCAGCGGGCGCCCAGACGTGCGGTGAGCATCTCCCAGCCCTCCCAGTCGTTTTCGGCCATCCCGTCCTCGATCGAATCGATCGGGTACTTCTCCACCAGTGCGGCGAGATACTCGACCTGCTCGGCGGCGTTGCGGCGGGCGCCCTTTTCGCCTTCGAACGTCGTGTAGTCGTAGAGACCGTCGCGGTAGAACTCCGACGAGGCGCAATCCATGGCGATCGAGACGTCGCCCTGCTCGTCGCAGCGGCCGGCGCGGTAGCCGGCGGCGCGGATCGCCTCGATGATCGTTTCGATGGCGTCTTCCGTACCGTTGAGCGCAGGCGCGAATCCGCCCTCGTCGCCCACGGCCGTCGAGAGGCCGCGTTTGTGAAGCACCTTTTTCAGGGCGTGGAACACCTCGGCACCCATGCGCACCGCTTCGGGGAAGGTGCGGGCGCCGATCGGCCGGATCATGAACTCCTGGAAAGCGATCGGTGCGTCGGAGTGCGAACCGCCGTTGATGATGTTCATCATCGGCACGGGCAGCACGTGTGCGTTCACGCCGCCGACGTAGCGGTAGAGCGGCACGCCGAGGTAGTTGGCCGCGGCATGTGCCGCAGCGAGCGATACGCCCAGCAGGGCGTTGGCGCCGAGATTCGATTTGGTCGGGGTGTGGTCGGCGGCCAGCAGGGCACGGTCGATGCCGGTCTGGTCGAGCACGCTCATTCCCGTGAGCAGGGGAGCCAGCGTCCGGTTGACGTTCTCCACGGCCTTCTGAACCCCTTTGCCGCCGTAACGGCGGGGATCGCCGTCGCGCAGTTCGAGCGCTTCGTGTTCGCCGGTCGAGGCGCCGCTGGGTACGGCCGCACGGCCGTGGGCGCCCGATGCCGTCGTGATTTCGACCTCGACGGTCGGGTTGCCCCGCGAGTCGAGAATCTCTCGTGCATGTACATCTACAATTTGCATAGTCGTATTATTTTTTGCGTTTGTTTTATTTGTTAATTATCAATTCGATAACGGAACCGTCCGCCGGTTTATTGTGCGGCGGGGAGACCTTTTCGCGCTTTTCGTGCGGTGACAGAGCGCCGGGCGGTGCGCTCTGCATCGTCGTGTGCAATGCGTGTGCCGAATCGGGGCTGCGGGGCGGGAATTCAGCCGGCGAACGGCGCGTCGTTGACGAGCAGGGACGAATCGCCGTAGCTCAGGAACCGGAAATCGTTCCGGAGGGCATAGTCATAAATTCTGTGCCAATCTTCGCCGACGTAGGCCGAAACCAGCAGCAGCAGGGTCGATTTGGGCTGGTGGAAATTGGTGACGATCGCCCGCACGATGCGCCAGCGGTAGCCCAGCGGTGCGATCATGATCTGCGTCGAGGCTTTCAGCGTGCCGAGGTCGTTCCGCTCCATGTAGGCCAGCAGTTCTTCCAGCGCTTCGCGGCCGGTGTAGAAAGCAGGGACGTCGTAGAGTTCCCATTGGCCGACCGCGCGCATTTCGTCGGGCGATCCTTCGCGCCGGATGCGCCAGGCCAGCGCCGCCAGCGATTCGAGCGTGCGTACCGAGGTGGTGCCCACGGCGACGATGTGGCCCCAGCGGCGCAACAGCCGTTCGACGGTCGTGCGGCGGATCTCGAAATGTTCGGTGTGCATCGCGTGGCGGCAGGCGTCGTCGTCCTTGACGGGAAGGAAGGTGCCGGCTCCGACGTGGAGCGTCACCTCTTCGAACTCGATGCCTGCGGCGCCGAGCGACGCGATCAGTTCGGGGGTGAAGTGCAGTCCCGCCGTCGGCGCGGCCACCGAACCTTCGAATTTGGAGTAGACGGTCTGGTAGCGCGTGTAGTCGATCTGCTGGCTGTCGCGGTTCAGGTAGGGCGGAATCGGAATCCGTCCCAGCAGTTCGAGCAGCTCTCCGAACGTGAGGTCGGCCTCCCACTCGAACCGCACGATCTGCTCGCGGCCGCCGGTGCCCGTGCGGTAGGCGCGCAGTTGCTGCGGGGTGCCGTCGAGCGTGAAGTCGATCACGAGCGCTCCTTCCTTCCACTTTTTGAGATTGCCCACGATACAGCTCCATGCGCACTTCCCCTTGACGGCGAAGGCGCGTTCGTAGTCGGCCGGCGCGTGGGGTTCGAGGCAGAAGACCTCGATGCGAGCGCCCGAAGGCTTGTGCATGATGATGCGTGCGCGGATGACCTTCGTATTGTTGAAGACCAGCATCGCCCCCTCGGGCAGCTCTTCGCCCAGCCGGTCGAAGCGGCTCTCCGAGATCGCGCCGTTGCGGTAGACGAGCAGCTTGGAGGCGGAGCGTTCGGCCAGCGGGAATTTGGCGATGCGCTCGTCGGGCAGGTCGTAGTCGAATTGGTTGATGTCGATATGGCGTTCCATGTTCGGGCGGTTTACGCCTGCAAAATTACAATTTAATCCGCACCGTCGGGTCTTTCCGTCGGGCTTTTCCCGCAAAAAAGTCGCGGCGGTTGCAGCCGGCGGTCCTTTTTCGACGTGCAGACGGTGCGGAGTCGCCGAAAATCGCTACCTTTGCAACCGTACAATCAACTCTGTCCGTGATGAAACGAGTACTCCTGACGGCGGTCGCGCTCTTGTTCGGCGCCGCTGCGTTCGCCCAGCCGTCGGCCTCGGTCGAGACGCTGGCGCGGAAATACGCCGACCGCGACGGTGCGCTGGTCATGCGGCTCGACAGTACGATGGTCGGCCTGGTGAAGTTGCGCGTGGCCGCGCTGCCCGATTCGTTGCGGCGTTCCGCGGCGCTGCTGGACAAGGTGAGCGGCATGACCAACATCATGCTGATGACCGGACTGGCGCGCACTCTCGATCCCGCCGCCGATACGACGGCTTTCGTGCGGCTGGAAAGCGATTTCCGCGCCGACGTGGCCGCACTGACGGCCGAACCCGTGCGCAGGCGGCTGTTCCGCGAACGGGAGGCGGGCGTGGAGGTCGCGGGCTATTACTCGGCCGCGCCTTCGGGCGAGGCCGAACTGGTGCTGGTCGTTTCGGGAGGCGGCAACGAGGCGCTGTGCGTGCTCGGCGGCCGTTTCGGCGAGGAGGAGGCCCTGCGTCTGGCGACGATGCAGCGCGAGCAGCTGCTCGGTCGCGGCGGTACGCGATAGGGCCAGACGGGCGACGGAACGGAAAAACCTCGCCGTCTTTTCCGCGTGTCGTGAAAAATCGTTACTTTTGTGCCACTTAATCGTACTTTTGAGATGCAAACCGATTTTCTGGTGATAGGTTCCGGTGCGGCGGGTCTGAGCTTCGCGCTCAAAGCGGCCGAACACGGCCGTGTCACCGTCGTCACCAAAGGCGAATTGGACGAGTGCAACACCAACTATGCGCAGGGCGGTATCTGTTCGGTGACGTATGCCCCCGACACGTTCGAAAAACACATCCGCGATACGCTGGTGTGCGGCGCCGGAAAATGCGATCCGGCCGCCGTGGAGCTGGTGGTGCGCCGTGCTCCCGAGCTGATCCGCGACCTGATCGCATGGGGCACGCGCTTCGACAAGACGCCCGACGGGCGGTTCGAGCTGAACCGCGAGGGGGGCCACTCGGAGCACCGCATCCTGCACTACGAGGACCTGACGGGCGCCGAGATCGAACGTGCGCTGGTGGCTTCGGTGCGGCGTCATCCCAACATCACCCTGCTGGAACGGCACTACGCCGTCGACCTGCTGACGCAGCATCACCTGGGCGAGTTCGTCACGCGCCACACGCGGGGCGTCACCTGCTTCGGCGCCTATGTGCTCGATCTGACGACGAATGCGATCGAAACCGTGCTGGCGAAGTTCACCGTAGTGGCTGCCGGCGGTTGCGGCAACGTCTATTCGACCACGACCAATCCCGTGGTGGCTACCGGCGACGGCATCGCCATGTGCCACCGGGCGAAGGCCATCACGGAGAACATGGAGTACATCCAGTTCCACCCCACGTCGCTCTACAATCCGGGCGAGCGCCCGTCGTTCCTCATCACGGAGGCGATGCGCGGCTTCGGCGCCATCCTGCGCCTGCAAAACGGCGAGGAGTTCATGAACAAGTACCATCCGATGAAGTCGCTCGCGCCGCGCGACGTGGTGGCGCGTTCGATCTACCGCGAGATGCAGCTGCACGGCCAGGAGTTCGTCTATCTGGACGTGACGCACAAACCCGCCGACGCGATCCGCAGCCACTTCCCCAATATCTACGAGAAGTGTCTTTCGATCGGTATCGACATCACGAAGGACTGGATTCCCGTCACGCCCGCGGCGCACTACTGCTGCGGCGGGGTGAAGGTCTCGACCGACGGCGAGACCTCCATCCGCCGGCTCTATGCGCTGGGCGAAACCTCCTGCACGGGGTTGCACGGCGCCAACCGGCTGGCCTCCAATTCGCTCATCGAGGCGGTGGTCTACGCCGACCAGGCGGCGCGCCATGCCGTGGCGCAGCTGGATCGGGTCACGATCCAGGAGGGTATTCCCGACTGGAATTTCGAGGGAACGGCCACGGCCGAGGAGATGCTGCTCGTGATCCAGTCGAAGCGCGAGTTGCAGCAGATCATGTCCAACTACGTGGGCATCATCCGTTCGAATCTCTACCTCAAACGCGCCATGCGCCGTCTGGAAACGCTCTGGCACGAGACGGAGGAGCTCTACGGCAAGACGACGCCCAACCGCGAGTTGTGCGAACTGCGCAACATGATTACGGTCGCCTACCTTATTATCAAGCAGGGGCGCGAGTTGAAGGAGTCGGTCGGCTGCCACTACAATACGGACTATCCGCCCGAGACGGCGGCCGAGTGAAGCGAGCGGCGGATGCCGGCGCGGTTTCCCGCAAAGACGGGAGCCGGAATAGAAACAGTTGACAATGGAATAGCAGGGAGCAGCGGTTCGCCGCTCCCGACCGTAACGATATGACTTTACAGGAAGAGATCACCCGGCGGCGGACGTTCGCCATCATTTCGCACCCCGACGCCGGCAAGACGACCCTTACCGAGAAGCTGCTGCTCTTCGGCGGCGCGATCCACGTGGCGGGCGCCGTCAAGAGCAACAAGATCAAGAAGGGCGCGACGTCCGATTTCATGGAGATCGAACGGCAGCGCGGCATCTCGGTGGCCACCTCCGTCATGGGATTCGAGTATAACGGAGTGAAGATCAATATTCTCGATACGCCCGGCCACGAGGATTTCGCCGAGGACACCTACCGCACGCTGACGGCCGTCGATTCGGTCATCATCGTCATCGACGGCGCCAAGGGCGTCGAGCAGCAGACGCGCCGCCTGATGGAGGTGTGCCGGATGCGCAAGACGCCGGTGATGGTCTTCATCAACAAGCTGGACCGTCCGTGCAAGGATCCCTTCGACCTGCTGGACGAGGTGGAGCGCGAGTTGCGCATCAAAGTACGTCCGCTGGCCTTTCCGATCTCCAACGGCCCGACGTTCAAGGGCGTTTACAACATCTATGCGCACGGTCTGTCGCTCTTCACCTCCGACGAGCGGCAGACGGCTACGGCGTCGACCGTCGAAATCCGCGATCTGGCTGCACCGGAGCTCGACGCGCATGTGGGCGAGCGCTATGCCCGCCAGCTGCGCGAGGATTCGGAACTGATCGAGGGCGTCTACGATCCCTTCGACCGCGACGCCTATCTGGCGGGCGATCTGGCGCCGGTCTTCTTCGGTTCGGCGATCAACAATTTCGGCGTGCGCGAGCTGCTCGAATGTTTCATCGACATCGCCCCCTCGCCGCGCCCCTCGCAGACCGAGACGCGGCGCGTGGAGCCGGCCGAGGAGAAGATGACGGGCTTCGTCTTCAAGATCCACGCCAACATGGACCCCAACCACCGCGACCGCATCGCCTTCCTGAAAATCTGCTCCGGCCGCTTCGAGCGCAACCGCAACTACCTGCACGTGCGCAGCGGCAAGCAGCTCAAATTCTCGTCGCCGACGGCCTTCATGGCCGAGAAGAAGTCGGTGATCGACGAGGCCTATCCAGGCGATATCGTGGGTCTGCACGACACGGGAACCTTCAAGATAGGCGATACGTTCACCGAAGGCGAGAAGCTCAAATTCACGGGCATTCCCTCGTTCGCTCCCGAGCAGTTCCGTTATATCGAAAACGCCGATCCTCTGAAATTCAAGCAGCTGGCCAAAGGCGTCGATCAGCTGATGGACGAAGGCGTGGCGCAGCTGTTCACGTCGCAGCTCAACGGCCGGCGCATCATCGGTACGGTCGGCGCGCTGCAATTCGAGGTGATCCAGTACCGCTTGGAACACGAGTACGGCGCCAAATGCCGCTGGGAGCCGATCTCGATCTACAAGGCGTGCTGGATCGAAAGCGACGATGCCGGGCAGCTGGCCGATTTCAAGCGCCGCAAGCACACCAACATGGCGGTCGACAAGCACGGCCGCGACGTCTTTCTGGCCGATACGAGCTATGCGCTGACGCTGGCGCAGGAGAACTTCAAGGAGATCCGCTTCAAGTTCACATCGGAGTTTTAGGGTGCGAGGATGTGTGTTTTAAAACCGTCCGGATTCGTTTCGGACGGTTTTTTATCGTCGTAAAACATAAGAAAAACATACTTTTTGCGTTGAATACCTGAAAAGAAGTTTGTCGGCGAGGTAAAATCGACCGTTTTCGTTAAGCCGAGCGCAGAGCCGAACTTGTTCGGACTATGCCGAGGCGAGAAAACGAAGAGAGAAACTCACCGTTTTCGTTAAGCCGAGTGCAGAGCCGCGCTTGCGCGAGCTTTGCCGAGGCGAGAAAATTAAGAATGAAATTCACCGGTTTTTGCCCGTTTTTCGCGGGAAATCGTATCTTTGCGGCATTGAAAGCGGGTATCTCCGCAGAAGTAAGTTTGAAAATAAGATTGGGCAGGTATGAATCCGAAGGTTGACAAATGGGTGCGTAAAGCCGGTTCGTGGTGCGAAAAGGCTTGTCCGCGAACCCGAAGCGGGTGGATCATGATCGCGTTGACGGCGGTCGTCATTGTGGCCGGTGTCGTGTGGCTGCTCCGTCCTCGAAGCGAGGCGGTGCACTATCCGATCGTGGCGGTCGAGCCGGTCGCCACGCAGAACGTGGAGATCTACGGCGAGTTCGTGGGGCGCATCCGTGCGCAGCAGTTCGTCGAGGTGCGGGCCCGCGTGGAGGGTTATCTCGAACGGATGCTCTTCCGCGAGGGAAGCTACGTGAAGAAGGGGCAGACGCTCTTCATCATCGACCCCAAGATCTACCGCGCCCGCGTGGACAAGGCCAAGGCGCAGCTCAACAAGGATCGCGCACTGGCCCAGAAGGCCGAGCGCGACCTGAAACGCATCCGCCCGCTCTATGCGCAGAATGCCGCCAGCCAGCTCGATCTGGACAATGCGACGGCCGCCTACGAGAGCGCGACGGCCAACGTGCTGATGAGCGAAGCCGACCTGATGCAGGCGGCCACGGCGCTGGGCTACACCACCGTACAGTCGCCCATCACGGGCTATATCAGCGCCAGCAACGCCGACATTGGAACCCTCGTGGGGCCGGGCGGCAAGTCGCTGCTGGCGACCATTGTCAAGAGCGATACGGTGCGTGTCGATTTCAGCATGACCGGCATGGACTATCTGCGCAGCAAGGAGCGTAATGTCAATTTGGGGCAGAAGGATTCCACGCGCCGCTGGAACCCCTACATCACCGTCACCCTGCCCGACAACTCGCGCTATCCGCTGCGGGGGCTGGTCGATTTCGCCGACCCGCAGGTCGACCCCGAGACGGGAACCTTCTCCGTGCGCGCCGAGATGCCCAACCCCGACCATATCCTGCTGCCCGGCCAGTTCACCAAGGTCAAGCTGCTGCTCGACGTGCGTGAGAACGCCGTGGTCGTACCGTCCAAGGCGATCGTGATCGAGAAAGGCGGTGCCTACATCTTCGTCGTGCGGCCCGACAGCGTCGTCGAAAAACGTTTTATCGAGACGGGGCCCGAGCTGGACAACAAGACGGTGGTCGAACGCGGTCTGCTCTCCGGCGAACGGATCGTCGTGGAGGGTTACCACAAACTCAATCACGGTATGCGCGTCGAGGCGGTCGAGCCCTGGCGCGACAATGGCGTGGCATCCAATTAACGACAGCCTATGAAGAGCGATTTCTTTATCGACCGGCCGGTCTTTTCGACCGTTCTCTCGGTCATCATCGTCATCGTGGGCGTCATCGGACTGGCGCTGCTGCCCATCGACCAGTATCCCAAGATCGTCCCGCCCGTGGTGAAGGTGAGCGCCTCCTATCCGGGCGCCAGCGCCCAGACCGTGACGCAGGCGGTGGCCACGCCGATCGAACAGGAACTCAACGGTACGCCGGGGATGCTCTACATGGAGTCGTCGTCGACCAACTCTGGCGGCTTCACCGCCACGATCACCTTCGACATCGACACCGATGCCGACCTGGCGGCCGTCGAGGTGCAGAACCGCGTGAAGCTGGCCGAAAGCCGACTGCCGGCCGAGGTGGTGCAGAACGGCATCTCGGTCGAGAAACAGGCGTCGAGCAAACTGCTGACGATCACGCTGCTGTCGTCGGATCCCAAGTTCGACGAAATCTACCTGAGCAACTACGCGACGCTCAACGTGCTGGACATGCTGCGGCGCGTGCCGGGCGTGGGCAGCGTCTCGAACGTCGGATCGCGCTACTACGCCATGCAGATCTGGGTGCTGCCCGACCGGCTGGCCAATCTGGGGCTGACGGTGCAGGACTTGCAGCGGGCATTGAAGGATCAGAACCGCGAATCGGCCGCCGGCGTGCTCGGGCAGCAGCCCATGACCGATCTCGATGTGACGATCCCCATTACGGCGCAGGGGCGTTTGTCGTCGGTGGGCGAGTTCGAGGAGATCGTCGTCCGCGCCAACCCCGACGGCTCGATCATCCGCCTGCGCGACGTGGCGCGCGTTTCGCTCGAAGCGTCGTCCTATAACACCGAGAGCGGTATCAACGGGGGAAATGCCGCGGTGCTCAACATCAACATGCTGCCGGGCGCCAACGCCATGGAGGTGGCCGACGCGGTGAAAGAGGCCATGGAGGAGATCAGCCGCAACTTCCCCGAAGGAATCTCCTACCAGATACCGTTCGACATGACGACCTATATCTCCGAGTCGATCCACCACGTCTATCAGACCCTGTTCGAGGCGTTGCTGCTGGTGATTCTGGTGGTCTTCCTTTCGTTGCAAAACTGGCGCGCGACGCTCATCCCGATCGTGGCGGTGCCGATCTCGCTGATCGGAACCTTCGGCGTGATGCTCGTCTTCGGGTTCTCGCTGAACATGATGACGCTGCTGGGCCTGATTCTGGCCATCGGTATCGTCGTGGACGACGCGATCGTGGTGGTCGAGAACGTCGAGCGCATCATGGAACAGGAACGGCTGTCGCCCTACGAGGCGACCAAGAAGGCCATGGCGTCGCTCGGCGGCGCGCTCATCGCCATGTCGCTCGTATTGTGCGCCGTCTTCGTGCCGGTGAGCTTCCTGGCCGGCATCACGGGGCAGCTCTACCGGCAGTTCACCATTACGATCGCCGTGTCGGTCATTATCTCCACCGTCGTGGCGCTGACGCTCAGTCCGGTGATGTGCGCCTACTTCCTGCGCCCCGACAACGGACGTCGCAAACCCAAGCTGTTCCGGCGTATCAACTACTGGCTGCGGCGCGGCAATACGGTCTACCAGCGGGGAATCCGCGGCAGCCTGCGCCATTCGCGGCGGATGCTGGCGGCCTTCGGCATCCTGCTCGTCGGCATCTGGCTGATGAACCGCATCACGCCGCAGAGTTTCATGCCCAAGGAGGACCAGGGCTATTTCACCGTCGAGCTGGAACTTCCCGAAGGGGCGACGCTCGAACGGACGCGTCTTGTGACGGATCGTGCGATGAAGTACCTGATGGGCCTTTCCGACGTGGAGTATGTGCTCAATGTGACGGGGTCGTCGCCCCGACTGGGCAGCAATCAGGCGCACAGCCAGCTGACGGTGATTCTCAAACCGTGGGGTGACCGTACGTCGGAGAGCATCGACGAACTGATGGAGGAGGTGCGCGACGAGCTGTCGCTCTATCCCGAGAGCAAGGTCTACCTAAGTTCGCCCGCCGTCATCCCGGGTCTGGGTACTTCGGGCGGCTTCGAGATGGTGCTCGAAGCGCGCGGCGACCGCACCTATACCGACTTGCAGCAGGCCGTCGACACGCTGATGTATTACGCTGAGCGGCGTCCCGAACTGGCGGGGTTGTCGTCGTCGATGCAGAGCGACATTCCGCAGCTCTACTACGACGTCGACCGCGACAAGGCGCAACTGCTGGGCGTGTCGATGTCCGATGTCTTCTCGACGCTCAAAACCTTCACAGGTTCGGTCTATGTCAACGACTTCAACATGTTCAACCGTATCTACCGCGTCTACGTTCAGGCCGAGGCGCCCTACCGTGCGCACCAGAGCAATCTCGACCTCTTCCATGTGCGCGGCAACGGCGGTGCGATGATCCCCGTCACGGCCCTCGGTACGACGCACTACACGACCGGTCCCGGTACGATCCGCCGCTTCAACATGTTCAATGCCGCGACCATCTCGGGCGAGGCGGCGCACGGTTACAGTTCGGGACAGGCGATGGAGGCGCTCGAACAGATCGTGCGCGAGCATCTGCCGGCCAATATCGGCGTCGAGTGGAGCGGCCTGTCGTATCAGGAGAAACACGCCAGCGGCCAGACGGGGCTGGTGCTGGCGCTGGCGCTGCTCTTCGTCTTCCTGTTCCTCGCCGCGCAGTACGAAAGCTGGTCGGTGCCGGTGGCGGTGATCCTGTCGCTGCCGATCGCGGGACTGGGCGCCTATGTGGGCAACTGGCTCTGCGGACTGGAAAACAATATCTATTTCCAGATCGGACTGGTGATGCTGGTGGGTCTGGTGGCCAAGAACGCCATCCTGATCGTCGAGTTCGCCAAGGAGGAGGTCGACCGCGGCGGCGATCTGGTGCAGTCGGCGCTGCACGCCGCGCGGCTGCGTTTCCGCCCGATCGTGATGACATCGCTGGCCTTCATCCTGGGTATGCTGCCGCTGGTCTTCGCTTCGGGGCCCGGATCGGCGAGCCGCCAGGGAATCGGTACGGGTGTCTTCTTCGGTATGCTGGTGGCGATCTCCGTGGGTATCGTCTTCGTCCCCTTCTTCTTCGTGTGGGTCTACCGCATCAAGGATAAATTCAAACGCGTGAGCCATGAAAAGAGATAAGATCGTTTACGGGGCGCTGCTGTGCGGCGTCGTACTGCTCTGCAATTCCTGTATGCTGGGGCGCCGTCAGATCAAGAGCCCCGAACTGGAACTGCCGGCTACGGTCGTGGCCGGTGCGACCGATTCGCTGACGATGGCCGACATGGCGTGGTGGAACGTCTACTCCGATTCGACGCTCACGGCGCTGATCGAACGCACGCTCGAACGCAATAAGGACATGCTGGCCGCTTCGGTCCGCGTGCGCCGGATGCGTGCGCTCGGCCGCGTGGCGCGCGCCGACCAGTTGCCGTCGGTATCGGGGCAGCTGGTGGCCGATACCGAGCACAACGATTACGACGGAGAGGCAGCGAAGAATGACCCCGAATTCGACGCCAAGGTCTCGTTGGCGTGGGAGCTCGATCTGTGGGGCAATCTGCGCTGGGCCAACCGGAAGGCCGTGGCCGAGTACCTGGCTACGGTCGATGCGCAGCGCGCGTTGCAGATGACGCTCGTGGCCGAAGTGGCGACCGCCTATTATGAATTGGTGGCGCTCGATCAGGAGTTGAGCATCGTGCGGCGCACGCTTCAAACCCGCAAGGAGGGGGTGCGGCAGGCGCGCCTGCGTTTCGAGGGCGGACTGACCTCCGAGACGGCGTTGCAACAGGCGAAGGTGGAGTTGGCCAGTACGGCCACGCTCATTCCCGGACTCGAAAGTCGCATTGCGCTCAAAGAGCACCAGATCGCCCTGCTGGCAGGCGCCTATCCCACGCTGCGCATCGACCGGCAGACGATGGAGATGCATGCGCGGCTGCCCGAACGGTTGAAGGTGGGGCTGCCTTCGGAACTGTTGAAACGGCGTCCCGACCTGCGGCAGAGCGAACAGACGCTGCGTGCGGCCGAAGCGGCGATGGGGATGGCATCCGCCGACCGCTTCCCGCGCATCACCTTCTCGCTGACGGGCGGTTGGGAGAACGACGACCTCAAAGGGCTCTTTTCGTCGCCCTTCTCCTACGTGAACGGGTCGCTCGTGTCGCCGCTCTTCTCGTTCGGCAAGAAAAAGGCGAAATACAAGGCTGCGCTGGCCGCCTGCGATGAGGCGCGGCTCAATTATGAACAGAAGGTATTGGAAGCTTTCCGCGAGGTCAACGATGCGGTGGTGACCTACCGCAATGTCCGTACGGCGGCAGCGCTGAAACGCGATTTGCAGCAGGCGGCGCAGAAGTACGTGGAGCTGGCGCAGCTGCAATATTTCAACGGCGTAATCAACTACCTCGACGTGCTGGATGCCCAGCGCAAGTACTTCGACGCGCAGATCGGACTGAGCAACGCCGTGCGCGACGAACACCTGGCGATGGTCGACCTCTACAAGGCGCTCGGCGGCGGCTGGGGCGTCGAACGAGAGTAGTTCCGGCCGATACGGATTGCCTGTCACCTGTCCGCCGAAGCGCTGCCGGCGGGCAGTGTTATTTCGTGACGGTGTTCACGAGCGGCCGGCCGTCGAAAAAATCCTTGATATTTTGCAGCGTAGTCTCGGTGATGTTGTGCATCGCCTCGGCCGTGAAGAAGGCCTGGTGCGACGTGACGATCACATTGGGGAAGAGCAGCAGCCGCGCCAGCGTGTCGTCGTCGATGATCGAGTCCGACCGGTCTTCGTAGAAGTAGTCGCCTTCCTCCTCGTAGACGTCCAGCCCCGCCGCGCCGACCTGCTTGCTTTTGAGCGCTTCGATCAGCGCTTCGGTCTGGATAAGCTGTCCGCGGCCGGTGTTGACGATCATCACGCCGCGTTTCATGCGGGCGATCGAGGTCTCGTTGACGAGGTGCTTCGTCTCGTTGGTGAGCGGGCAGTGGAGCGTGATGATGTCCGAACGGCGATAGAGTTCGTCGAGCGAGACGTAGGCGATGCCCGTCTCGCGGGCGAAAACGCCGTCGGGGTAGGGGTCGTAGGCCAGAACTTCCATGCCGAATCCGAGCAGGATGCGGATGACGATGCGGGCGATCTTGCCCGTGCCGATCACCCCGACGGTCTTGCCGTTCATATCGAATCCCATGAGTCCTTGCAGCGAGAAGTTGCCGTCGCGCGTGCGCCAGCTTGCGCGCGGGATCTTGCGGTTGAGCGAGAGCATCATCGCCACCGTGTACTCCGCGACGGCATGGGGCGAATAGGCGGGTACGCGCACGACGGGGATGTTGAAGGTCCGCGCGGCTTCCAGGTCGACGTTGTTGTAACCGGCACAGCGCAGCGCCAGCAGTCGCACGCCGTTGCGTGCCAGTTCGCGCATCACTTCGGCGTCGGCCGTATCGTTGACGAAGATACACGCCGCCTGCGCGCCGTGCGTGGCGACGACCGTCTGACAGCTGAGATGGCCTTTGAAATAGCGGAATTCGAATCCGAAATCGCGGTTCAGTGCGTCGAACGACTCCTGTTCGTAGGGTTGCGTCCCGAAGAAGGTGACGATGGGTTTCATGGCTCTTGCGTTTTGTCTTGTTGTTCTAACGTAAAACGATGCCGGCAAATTACCTGCCGGAGTCTGAAAATCGGCGTGTCGGAGCCGAAAAGCAGATCTGACGTGAAACCGTCGATAAGATTGCAGGGAGAATGGCTCGCAGGTCTTGCATTTCATGGGTATGCAGTGCAGAAAAGCGATTCGGATATGCGGGAACTGCCTGTTATCGGCCGGACAAAAAAATCGCCGCGACCCGAAAAACGGGTCGCGGCGATTTTCGAAGATATTCCTTCCGTGGAATTTCGGACGGACGTTATTTGATTTCGATCTGGTGCGAAACCGGCGCGGTCGGAGTCACCTCCTTTTTGGGCAGGTCGATCGTCAGCACGCCGTTCTCGACCTTGGCCGAAATTTTCTGGCGGTCTACGTCGTCGGGCAGCGAGAAACTCTGCTGGAACGAGGTGTAGGAGAATTCGCGCCGCAGGTAGGTTCCCCTATGTCCCTCCTTCTTGTCCTTGTCGCCTTCCTTCTCCTCCTTCTCGCTGCGTTTTTCGAGCGAAATGACCAGCTCGTTGTCGGCGTTTACGTTCACCTTGAAGTCCTCCTTCGTCGTGCCCGGAACAGCCAGTTCCACACGGAAGTCCTTCTCGTTCTCGATGATGTTGATCGCAGGCACCGAAGCGTGTTTGTGCTGCATACCCATCCACTCGTCGCCGAAAAAGTCGTTGAACAGACTTGGCAACCAATTCTGATTTCTCATTACAGGCATCATAATTTTGTCCTCCTCAGGTTTATTTGGTTATACATTGTTTTCGTCGTCTCGTGTCCGGAACTTCGTCCCGCCGTTCCGTATGCCGGCGTTCGCCCGTCCCGTCCGGGATTCGACATGCTAAGGAGCAAACCGCGTGCCACTGCCTGCGAGCGGAAATTTTGTCAATTCATGACACGAAATGGCAGCATGTCGTGCTCTTTTGTCCTGTCGTTGACAGATTGACACGACGAATGACAGCGGGCGACGCATCCGACGTCGCCCGCTGCCGTTTTCGATTCGCCCGCAGCGGTTACTTTTTGGCAGCGACGGTGCGGACGAATGCCGGGTAGATCAGGTTCGTGTAGTTGCTTTTGGCGCTCTCGATCGTCGAGCCGTCGCCGTCGTAGACCTGCTTGAAGGAGACTTCGTAGAGGAAGCAGCCGCGGTAGCGGTTGTTTTTGAGCAGTTCGTAGTAGAATTCGCCCCAGTCGATCAGTCCGCCGGAGAAGGGTTCGAGGTGCTTGTCCTTGGGATCGGTCGGATCGAGTGCGCCCGGGTTCTGCTGGATGTGCAGGGTTCCCAGACGGGTGCCGATGCGGCGGAGCACGTCGAGCGCGTCGCCGTTGCACACGGGGTCGATGTACTTGCCGTTGAGCGGAATGAGGGCGTGACCCGTGTCGAGGCAGACACGTACCTTTTCCAGCCCTTCGGCATCGAGCAGGTCGAGTAGCGAGTCGCCGTCGTAGGCGAGGCTGCGTGCGCAGTTCTCCACGCACAGAATGGCTTTCGTGCTGTGCTGTGCGTTGCACGATTCGATATGGCGCTGCAACTCGGCCAGCGACTTGCGGCTCTGCGCCGTGCGTTCGGCGAAGTCTCCGCCTGTCGTGAGGATCGTGCCGGTGCCGGGATGGATGACGAAATGCTGCGGGCGCAGGTGTTCGATCGTCAGTTCGATGAGGCGTTTGAGTTTCAGCACGGCCGTTACGCGCGTATTTTCGTTCGTCGACGAGATGTCGTAGGTCTGATAGGGCAGGTGCAGCCCCCAGAAATCGGCTTTCGTCGAGCGGATCGCCTCGCCGCATTCGGCGAACAGCCCGTCGAGCCGCTCGTCGGTCATGTCGGAGGCGAAGACGATCTTGTCGCTGGCCATGATGTCGATGCACATACCCGCAGCCACGGCACGGCGGCAGTTGGCGGCGTTGACCTGATTGATCGAGATGAGTTTGCCCGGTTTGAGTTGCAGGTTCTCGATCGCTTCGTCGGCTTTGCCGAGTTCGGTGGTGGGGGCGACGGGTACGGGTGCGGCGGGCGGATCCGTTTTGCCGCCCTCGTCGCTGCTGCCGCACGATGCATTGAGCAGAAGCGCCGCTGTCAGGAAGAAAACGATGTGTTTCATGATCGGATGGTTCGAAAAACGATCGGCAGGCAGGGACTGCCTGCCGATCGCCGGTTATGCAATTCGTTCGTCAGTTCTTGCGGATCGCGATGTTGTCCAGGCAGATGCGGCCGTCCTTGCTCTCGGCGCCCACGCCGGTCGTGTCCCAGCGGATCTGCGTCTCGGCCGTCGCGCCGTCGATCGTGAGCGTGAAGCAGGACCACTTCTTGAAGTCGTCGTTGGCATGTTTGGGACAGTGCGTCGACGTGATGGCGATCGATTGTCCGTCGGTTGCGGGGGTGATGGCCGTTTCGGCCGTCCCTTCCTCGATACGTACGCTGGCTGTCTTTATGGTTCCCGCGCCCAGCACCTTGACGGGAATATCGGACGTCGAGGCGAACCGCACGGCGTCGAAGGTGAGCGTGATGCTCGTCGGGCCGCTCAGCGCCGTGAGTTTGGGAGTGGTCAGGATCCCGTACATGTTCCCCGAGGAGTTGGCCGTATTCGAGAGACGGATGTAACCCGGGAATTCGAAACAGTGGGCGATTCCCCAGCCCGTCAGTCCGCGATTGGCCAGATAGGCCGGCGATGCCTCGCCTTCCGAGGCGATCTTGGCGCCGAAAGTGGTATATGACGCCTCCTTCTCGCCCGGTTCGGTACCGTCGATCAGAGCCGTGTCGGTCGATTGCCCCATACGACCGCTTTTGGCGTTCTTGCCGGCCTGGATCCAGTCGCCGCCGTAGACCATCAGGTCGAAATATTGGGCCAGTATCAACGCGGGATCATCGGCTTCGACGAGTTGCAGGTCGTAGCGGAACGGATCCTGCGTGCAGTCGATGCGCAGGTCGATTCGGGCGTCGGCCGTCAGATTGATCCAGAACTTGTTGAGCGGATCGGAGGCCATGCGGCCCAGGCTGCGGCGAACGTAGTATTCGGCTGCGGGATAGGTGTAGAAGGGGACGCATGCCCGATCGTTGTTGACCGTACCCACACCGCCGTTGCCGCTGTACGACAGGAAGCCGTAGGGAACGTTCTCGACGAGTATCTCGAACGAATCGGCGGCGCTGACGGAGACCGTCCCCGTGTAGATCTTCGCTTCGCTTTCGGTCAGTTCGAACAGTTCGCCGTTGCTCTTGCGAACCCAGACGCCCTCCGAGGTGTCGACGAGCTGGAAGGTGAGGCTTACCGGTTCCGAATCCTTCGAGTCGGGCAGTTGTCCGACGGCGTACATCGTGAAGCGGATCGGCTCTTCGGCGCTGAGACCCTTCTGCGTGACGGAGAGCACGTCGGCGCCGACCTCGGTGAACGATGCGGCTTCGCCGAACTTGTAGGCGTAGCCCGCAGCGCCCTTGACGGCCGGCCACGAGACGACGACGCTGCCGATCTCGTCGCCCTTGACGTAGGTGGGCGCGGGTTGCGGAAGCGTGGGATCGATCTCGAAGTCGATCGTCCGCTCGGCCGAATCGGTCGTGTGGTCGAGATCGCCGACGGCTTTGAGTCGGAAGGTGTGGCCGCCCTCCGCAAGTGCAGTAAGCGTTACGGTGGTCGTGGCTGCGTCGACCGAAGTATAGTCCGCGGCGCCGTCCAGTGCATAGGCGTAGCCGGCGGTCTTCGCGACGGCGTCCCACGTGACGGTCGCCGTCGCCAGTTCGGTGGTGACTTTCAGTTTCGGGCTGGCCAGTTCGATGACTCCCCATCCGTCGTCATCGCTGGAAGAACATCCCCCTCCTGCCAGAAATGCCGCGGCGAGGAGCGTAAGAAACAGATACTTTTTCATAGGTGTGTAGGTTTCGTCGGTTTGAATGTTAGAAATCGGCATGGAAATCGCCGGGGTGCTCCGCCGGATCGGTGAAGACCGTCTGTTCGTACTTGTTGCCGAAGCGGTCGATCGCCTCGACGCGCACGGCCGCAGCGGGGTTTTTGAGCGTGTAGTGGAACATGTGGTCGGACGACTTGCGGTAGCTGTCCGTGTTGTTCAGCAACCCGATATGGTAGGCTACGGTCCATGCGTCGATGTCGGAGTTGCGTGTCATCTGGCCGCTCAGTACGTCGTTTTCGTAGACGTTGACCGTCCACGAGGGATCCCAGTTCCAGATGTTGGCTACGATCTGGTCGGCGCCCGTCTGTTTGAAACGGTATTTGGCACCGCCGACGAAGGTGTCGGAGGCGCGGTAGAGGCGGATCTGGAACTGTTCGTCGTGACGAACCGAACGGTAGGCCCACTCCTCCATGCGGTTGCCGTCGATCCGGTAGAGGCCGAATCCGATGGGCGTACCCTCGGTGCAGACGGTCGAACGCCACCATGCGCCGCATGTGGTGCCCGTGACATGCTCGAAGATCTCCTTGCCGTTCTTTCGGTGGATGTAGTTGATGTTCGAGTGGGTGTGGGCCGACATGATCGCCGCATATTCGTACTGCGACAGCAGATCCAGCACCTCGTCGTAGTATTTGTCCGCATCGGCGTGCGCGCTGTTCGTGCCCCAGCCGCCGCGGAACGGAATATGTACGCAGAGGATCACCATCTTGTCCTTCGGCACGAAACTCAGATCCTGTTTGAGCCACGCGTACTGTGCGGCGGTGAATCCGCCTTCGTAGTCGGCGCTGGCCTTGCAGCTGTGGATGACGTTGTCCATCGAGACCACGTGTACGTCGCCGCGGTTGAACGAGTAGTCGACCGGCCCGAAATAACTCTCGTATTTCGCCCGTGCCGCCTTTTCGTCGGCCGTCGGGAATTCGTGGTCGTGGTTTCCGATCGTGGCGAAGACGGGCACTCCCGTCTGCTCCGGTTGCAGGGCGACGACCATGTTGGTGAACAGCGTCCATTTGTTGTTGACGTGGTCGCCCAGCGTGATGCCGTAGCAGGGAACGCCGGCCGAGGCCGCGTATTCGCGGATCTCTCTTCCGGCCTCCTCCTTGAAACGCACGGCATGCGACGCCTCGTTGATCTGGGGATCGCCGATGCAGATCAGGTCGAACCGCTTTTCGGGTGCGGCGAGCGCTTCGAGCGTGAAGTCGTAGCGCGCCGTTCCGGCTTGGAGCCGGGCGAAGAAGCGGGGGAGTTTGTAGGTCTTGTCGACGCTCACCTTGTAAGCCGACGGCAGCGAATAGAAGACGAAGCCCGCGTCGGCGTTGCGCGTGAGTGCGTAACGCCCTTCGGCGTCGGTGGCCGTACAGGAGTATCCGTCGCTTACGACCACCCCTTCGACGGGATTGCCGTTCGTATCCTTGATGTAGCCGTAGGTGTCGCCGTCGGCGGGCGTTTCGGTATTGCCGTCGTCGCCGTTGCCGTTCGATTCGTTTCCGCCCTCGTTGTCCGAGCAGGCGGCGAAAGCGGCGAGCAGCAGCACGAGCAATGCGCGGTTCAGGTATTTCAGTATCGAAGTCATATCAGCATGTTTGAATCGGTTATTCCGCTGCGAAACCCGCGTAGCCGGGGTTTTGCGTGATCTGCGGCAGGGCGATGCGCTCGCTTTCGGGGATCGGCCACAGGTAGTCCTTCATCGGGTCGAAGGCCATGTCGATGAATTTGCGCAGGTTGATCTTCTTTCCGTCGAAGGTGTCGCCCTTGTAGGTCACGTGCCAGTTTTCGTCGATCGTAGGAATGGCGTTCGACATCGAACCGTCCGATGCCGGAGCGTAGAGCGTTCCCGAAATCACCTCTTCGGCAATGCCCCAGCGTCGGATGTCGAACCAGCGGAATCCTTCGTTGCACAACTCGACCATGCGCTCGTAACGCAGTGCCGAACGCAGCCCGTTGCGGTCCGATACCGTCAGTACGGGCATGTGGGCGCGGCCGCGGATGGTCTCGATGTCGGCTTTGGCGACGCCCAGATCGCCGCCCGCCCATTCGATGTTGGCCTCGGCGCGGATCAGGTACAATTCGGCCAGACGCATGAGCGGATAGCTCAGCGTGCAGACCGACTTGGTGCCGAATCCGTTGTTGGTCCTGTACTCCTCGATGTCGAGGTATTTGCGCCACAGATAGCCGCAGGGGCCCTTCGATCCGTTGGCGCCGTACTCCGACTTGGTGCCGTAGGCCTCCGAATTGGCCACCAGCACACCCTCCTCCTTGTCGTTGTAGTTCATGATCTTCTGAACCGAGGGGTTGGTTTCGAACTGCATTCCCAGCACGCGCGAACCCGGTCGCACGCAGAAGAGGTCGAGACGGGGATCGCGGTTTTTCCAGGGCTCCTTGTAGTCGAACAGCGGCGATTCGGCGATCGATTTGCCGTCGGTGCACTGGATCGCGTCGATGAACATCTGCGTGGGGCTGAAATAAGAGCAGCCTCCGGCGATGCGCGGTGCGGCGTAGTATCCGGCGTTGTGCTGGTTGCCCGATATCATGGCGTTGTACTGCAAGGCCCAGATCCATTCGTCGCTGTTGGCGTGGCCGCTCAGGCCGAAGAGGTTCGTCGCACTGGGTTCGCCCTTGGTGTAGTCTTCGCCGCAGAAGCGCGTATCGTAGGGTTCGAGGGCGTAGCCGGCATCCTTGGCCAGCGTGAGCGCCTTGTCGGCATATTTGGCGGCCTCTTCGAAGAATCCCCAGTTCAGGCAGATGCGGGCTTTGAGTCCGTAGGCGCCCACGCGGCCCAGACGGGTCGAGCCGTAGGTCGCCTTGTTGTGCCGCAGCGGCAGGAAGTCGAGCATCTCGTCTTTGAGATCCTCGTTGAGAATCTTGTCGATGACTTCGGCGCGCGGCGTGCGGGTGTAGCTGTCGCCCAGCCCCAGCACGTGATCGATGTAGGGAATGTCGCCGTAGAGCTGGCAGCCCCATTCGTAGACGTAGGCGCGCGTGAGCAGCAGTTCGGCCTTGTACATGTTGTACTCCTGTTCGCTCATCAGATCGCGCACCTTGTCGATGCCGTCGAGCACGAGGTTGGCGCGGGCCGCGGTCTTGTAGATGTTGTTGTAGACCTTTTCGACCCATGCGTTGTCGGTGGGAAGTTTCGACTGCTGCTGGTAGTTGTAGTTGGCGGCGTTGAGACGCGATGCGCCGATGTCGCTGGCGTTATCCTGGATGCCGGGGAAGGGCGTCGAGGAGGCGTCGATCAGCGTCAGACCCTTGTAGGCGGCGAATACGCCCGCCTCCACCTCCGCTTTGGATGCGGGGAAGGTCAATGCGTTCGGGCCGTTGAGATAGCTCTTGTCGAGCGAGCAGCCTGCGGCGAGGAGTCCGCACAGCGCTGCACCTAATATGATCTTTTTCATGGTTGGTTTCCGCATTAGAATTTGAGATCGAGTCCGATCGTGACGAGTTTTACCTGGGGATAGTTGTTCGCCGAACCGAGTTTGACGAGGTCGAAATCGCCGCTGGCGTCGCCGTCGTAACCCACTTCGGGATCGTAACCGTCCCAGAAATTGGTAGCCGTGAAGAGGTTCTGCGCGTTGACGTAGACGTAGGCCGATTTGAGTCCGATCTTGCGCATCCAGCTTTTGGGCAGGTCGTAGCCGAGCTGGATGTTTTTCAGACGCAGGTAGGCGGCGCTCTTCATCCAGAACGACGAGTCGTACCAGTTGTTCTTGTTGGCGCTCGTCAGACGGGGCGTCACGCCGCCGGGATTCGCGGCGCAGGCGAAGTCGATGTGCTCCTTGCGGAACGTACCGCCCTGGTTGCTCGGCATGACGTAGTAGGTGTTCAGATAACCGTCCGTCTTGCCGACGCCCTGGAACAGCATGCTCAGGCGAAGCCCCTTCCAGCCGAAGTCGAGATTGAGACTGTATGTGTAGCGGGGGATCGTGCTGCCGACGATGGTTTTGTCGTTTTCGTCGATCGTGTTGCTGCCGTCGATGTCGGCATAACGGATGTCGCCGATCTGAACCGTCTCCTTGAATTGCGGGCAGTTGGCGTTGACCCAGTCGGCCTCCTCCTGCGTGCGGATGATACCGAGGCTTTCGAGGGCGTAGATGCTGCCGATCGAATAGCCCTCCTGATTGCGCAGTACGCCGCTGGTCGAGGTTTTGCCGCGCATGTCGACGATCTCGTTCTTGACGTCCGAGACGTTGGCCTGTACGCCGAAGGTGAAGTCGCGCCAGCGGTTGTTGTACCCGATGCTGAGTTCCCAGCCGGTGTTGCGTACCTTGCCGGCGTTCTGGTAGGGGGCGTTCAGACCCACGCCGGCCGGAATGTCGAGTTTCATCAGGATGTCGTCGGTGTTCTTGCGGTACCAGTCGGCCGTGATGTTGAGTTTCGAGAAGAGCGTGACGTCGACGCCCACGTCGAGCATCGTCGTGGTCTCCCACTTGATGTCGGGGTTGGCCAGCGTGTTGAGCGTTACGAGCGACGCCGGCGTGCCGTTCATCGAAATATGCCCCAGCGCGAGGTTCGGCGTGGTGGGATAGTAGCTGGCCGCATCGCCGCCGGCGAGGTTCTGGTTACCCAGCGTTCCGTAGGATGCACGGATTTTCAGCCCGTCGAGGATGTGCTTGGCGTTCTCCATGAACGGCTCCTCCGAGATGCGCCAGGCGCCCGATACCGACGGGAAGTAGCCCCAGCGGTTGGATTTGCTGAAACGCGACGAACCGTCGATACGCAGGTTGGCTTCGAGCAGGTAACGCTCCTTGAAGTTGTAGTTCAGACGGCCGAAGTAGGATTGGATGGCCCATTCGTAGCGGTGGCCGCTGTTGTCCATGTTCTCGATCTCGCCCACATCGATCTGATCGTAGTCGGGGTAGTTGAAGACCTGGCGGTAGGCCGAAAGGTACTTGTAGTCGTAGGTGTTGCGTTCGGCGCCGAGGATGAGTTTCAGGTCATGGCCGCTGAAATTCTTCTTGAAGGTCATCAGGAAGTTGTAGTTGCCGTAGAAGGCGCGCGATCCCGATTCGGTGAGCGTGGCGTAGGGAGTGGAGGTGAGCGTGGCCGTACCCTCCATGTCCTGATAGGTCGTGACGGGCTTCTTCCAGTTGTGTTTGTTGGTGGTCGCGTAGCGCGGCGCCAGCATTCCTTGCAGCGAGAGCCATTCGACCGGTTCGTAGGTCAGCGTGATCGCCCCCGACAGACGCAGTGTATTGTTCTTGTTCTGGCCGCCTTCGAGCATCAGCGCTACGGGGTTGTTGCCTTGCAGGCCCAGGCCGTTGTAGAGTCCCGTCGAGAACTGGTTGGGGATGTCGGCCGAACGGGTGTTCATGTAGTTGAAGATCGTTCCCTGGTAGGGCGACGAGCGGCGGTCGCCGTTCGAGAACGAGAGATCGAGTTTCATCGACAGCTTGTCGTTGAACTTGACGTCGGCGTTGTTGCGGAACGTGTAGCGCTGGAAATCGGTAGTCTCGATGATACCGTTCTGATCGACATAGCCCAGCGTGGTGAGCATCCGCACGCGTTCGCTGCCGATGCCGAGCGAGACGGTGTGGCTGTGTGAGAGGCCCGAGCCGGTGAGGACGGCATCCTGCCAGTCGGTATTGGGATAGAGGTCGGGATCCTTGCCCATGTTCTTGCGGTAAAGCGCCATCGACTCGTCGTCGTAGGTCGGGGCGTTGCCGTCTTGCAGGTTCATGGCGTTGGTCAGCTCGCGGTATTCGAGTGCGTTGACCGTTTCGGGCAGGTCGGTAGGCGACTGCCAGCCGACGGTTCCCTTGTAGGTGACGGTGAAGCGTTCGGTCGAGCTGCGTTTGGTCGTCACCAGAATGACGCCGTTGGCCGCGCGCGAACCGTAGATCGACGACGACGCTGCGTCTTTGAGGATGGAGATGGATTCGATGAGTACGGGATCGACGCTGTCCAGACTGCCCTCGATCCCGTCGATGAGCACCAGCGGGGCGGTCGAGCTGCCGCCGAACGAATTGATACCGCGGATGCGGATGGCACCACCGTCGGCACCCGGGGCGCCCGACGGCGTGGTGACGGTCACGCCCGGAGCCATACCCTGCAAGGCGACCGATGCCGAAACGACCGGACGCTTTTCGAAGGTCGAGGCATCGATCGTCGATACCGAACCCGTGACGTTGACTTTTTTCTGGGTGCCGTAACCGACGACGACGACATCGTCGATCTGTTCGCTGTCGCTTTGAAGAGCGATCTCGTAAAAGGTTTTCGAGGTGACCTCTACGGTCGCTTCCCGATACCCGATGTAGGAAACCGCCAGTTGTTGGCCTTGGGAGGCGTTTACGGTAAATTTACCTTCGGTGTTGGTCGTAGTTCCCCCCCCCTCGGGCCGGGCGTTCTGCATGACGATTACGGTCGCTCCGACCAGCGGCGCCCCTTCCGCATCGGTGACGATTCCGTTCACGGCGGTCTTTTGGGCGAATGCGACTACACTGAATGCAGAGAGACCGACTGCCAGCAGCAGTCTCGTTAACGGGTGTAGCAGTTTTTTCATTGGTGTAAGGTTAAATGGTAAGTGTTTAAGTTGGATTTCTTTCGTCCGTTTCTCGTCTCGGCAATTCGAGCAGGCTCGATTGCGCTCGGCTTAACGAAATGGTTCGTTTTCAACAGTCGTTTTCTCGCCATGGCAAAGCTCGCGCAAGCGCGGCTCTGCCCATTTGGCTTAGCGAAAACGTTGAATTTCTTTCGTCCATTTCCCGCCTCGGCAATTCGAGCAGGCTCGATTGCGCTCGGCTTAACGAAATGGTTCGTTTTCAACAGTCGTTTTCTCGCCATGGCAAAGCTCGCGCAAGCGCGGCTCTGCCCATTTGGCTTAGCGAAAACGTTGGGTTGTCGTTCGAACAAGTGGGTCGAGGAGTGATCCGGCCGGGCTGCCCGACCTTCGGATCAGAGATTCATGCGGTGGTTCATTCGTCGGGTTTCGTTTTTTTGAAAGTTTTAGGTTTGGTTGTCTACGGCCGTTTTTCCGCCTCGGCATAGCCCGAATTTCACTTGGTTTTGCGTTCGGCTTAACGAAAACGTCATTAATGTTAACAAAAATAAATAAAGAATTTGTTTGTTGCAATACTTATCGAAAGAAAAAGAGCATTTTCTATCTTTTTCGGAGTCGGGTATTTGGTTTCGATCGGAAACGGAATTCGTCCGGAGCGGCATGAGCCGTGGCGGGAAATGCGGAAAAATGAGTAATAAATCAGGGTTGCGAGCAGCCGGAAAGAACACGGGCGGCGAGGTGTTGCCTCGCCGCCCGCTTTGCCGCCGTCGGACAGACGGATTACAGCGCCAGCTCGATCTGCGGATGGTCCTGTTCGGAGTACCACATGTTCTCGACGGTCAGGCGCAGCGGCCTGTTCTGCGCAACGGTGGTCGTGACGGTCGAGAAGGGGTTGAGGATAAACGGATTCTGGCCCGGAAGCCGCAGAACGTACTGCACCGAGCTGTTGTTCGTCAGGCTCACCGTGCGGCGTCCCTTCGCATCGGTGTGGAGCACGCTCGTGCGCACCGATGCCGTGAAGAGGTCTTTCAGCAGTTGTTCGTCGCCGGCGATCGTACCGAACGAGTAGGCCAGCGTGCGGCGCGCCTCGATGGCTTCGCGCAGCGCTTCGAGCGTGTTCTCCTTGGCGAAGATCAGCGTCATGTTGCGGCGGTGTCCCTGTGCGCGATAGGTTTCGGTCGCCGAGTCGTGGATGTCGGTGTTGGCCGAGACGAAGAGGTTTTTGGCGTGCGCCCGCGAAATGGCCTTGGGGTAGAACTCGCCGCCGTTCATGATCTCGATGCCGTCGATCAGCCCTTCGCCGTAGGCCGCGACCTCGAATTCGGGGTGTTCGAGGCTTTTGCGGCGCCAGCCCGGGTGGTTGTGCATCACCAGCGCCCCCTGCGCCTTGGCGTTGCGCAACGATTGCAGGGCGTCGGCGGCGTAGATCGCATTGTTGTCGGTGGTGAAAAGCGCGTTGTAGTGACCGTAGGCGACCGGTTCGCGGGTGATTTCCGCGCCCGGAATGATCGTGATGCCGTACTTCGCGGCCGTCTCCTGCGCCAGCTTTACCGGGAAGTTCAGGTCGGACCGGATTCCCTGCTCGTCGGCCGGTTTGGCGATGATGTTGTAATTGACAGGTTCGGTGCCTTCCGGAACGTAACCTTTGAGGAAGTTGAGCATCTTGCCCTCGTGGCGGCGGTACTCCACGTGTTCGGTGATGGCCAGCACGTCCAGACCGTCGTACCACGCTTCGCGGACGCGGAATTCGGGCGTGCAGTCGCCGTCCGAGTAGATCGAATGGGTGTGCAGGTCGGCCTTGTAGACGGTGTAGCCGCCCACTTCGGGCAGTACGAACTCGACGCGCTGCGGGACGATGCGCAGCGAGTGGCGCGTGATGTCGGGATTGGCGGAGTCGGTGTAATAGTGTTGTCCGGTCGCGGTGAACGTCGCCGTCAGGGCAGCGCAGAAGAAGAGAAGTTTTTTCATGGCATAGTAGTTATGGGTTGTTCTTTGCAAAGATAAGAAAAAATTCGAAACGATCCGGATTCCGGATCGTTTCGAATGGGAATGAGAAAGGTCTCTCTGCGATTTCCGTCTTTTCGTCCCCTTTCCGCAGGGCGGCGGTTCATCGCCGTGTACGGCGGAACGCATCTCTTCGAGACGTGTACGGCGGCTCCGGCCGGCGGCGGGTCGCGGACCGGGGCGAATCGTTGGAACCATTTCGTTAAGCCGAGTGCAGAGCCGAACGCAGTTCGGGCTATGGCGAGGTGAGAAATGGACGAAAAAAATTCAAGGATATTCGTCTCCGGTGGGATTCATGAAACAGGAGGGGAGTATCCGCGTCGCGGATACTCCCCTGTTTTTGCGTATTCGGGGCTCGGAACTACTTCGCGAAGCCCTTGCCGATGGCCAGAAAATCTTCGGCTTTGAGCGCTGCGCCGCCGATCAGACCTCCGTCGACGTCCTCCTTGGCGAAGATCTCGGCTGCGTTGGACGGTTTGCACGACCCGCCGTAGAGGATCGGGCACTCCTCGGCCGCTGCGCCGAACTTGGCGGCCAGCACCTTGCGGATGTAGGCGTGGATCTCCTGCGCCTGCTCGGCCGTCGCGGTCTTGCCCGTGCCGATGGCCCATACGGGTTCGTAGGCGATGACCAGCTTGCCGAACTGTTCCGGCGTGAGGTTGTAAACCACCTCTTCGATCTGCGCCTTCACCACGTCGAAATGTTTGCCGGCCTCGCGCTCGTCGAGATTCTCGCCTACGCAGTAGATCGGAACGAGGTCGTTGGCATAGGCCTGCTCCATCTTGCGGTTGAGCGTCTCGGAGGTCTCGCCGTAGTACTGGCGGCGCTCCGAGTGGCCCAGGATCACGTACTTGCAGCCCAGCGCCGCGATCATCGACGCGGCTACTTCGCCCGTGTAGGCCCCTTTGGCCTCGGCGGCGCAGTTCTGGGCGCCGACGGCGATTCCCGTCCCTTCGAGCGTCTTGCTCACCTCCGACAGGTGCGTGAAGGGAGGACATACGATGAACGACACGCAGTCGCATACGGTGTGCTTGCCTGCTGCGACCTGTTTGGCCAGTTCTACGCCTTCGGCAGGCAGGGTATTCATTTTCCAGTTGCCTGCTACGATCTTCTTTCTCATTGCTGTGATTTTTTAAGTTTATGATTGTAACGGATGATTGTCAGGTATCCCGCCAGCGCCGAGACGACGATGAAGAGCAGCAGCGATCCCCACACCCGCCGTTCGAACGGCGCGCCGTACCAGAGCAGGACGGCGCCGGTCACGGCCGGCAGGATCGGGAAGCTGTTGACCCACCACGTCACGGCGAAGGCGTTGAGCACCTTCGTGCGTTTGATGACGTCGACGGGCAGGACGATGAAGCGGACCCAGTACCACCCCAGCAGTGCCAGCAGCACCCAGCGTGCCGTCGCCGGTGCGATCCAGCCCCGCAGGGCCAGCAGCGTGGCGGCGACCGCGGCGGCGGCCAGTGCGAGCAGGAGTTTGCGTGTACGATCCATCGTCGGTTCGCGCGGTTATTCTGCGGCGGGGGCGCACCAAGCCTTCACTTCCTCGATCGAGGGGGCTTTCAGTCCCAGTTTGTTCTTTTTGTTGAAGCCGCACAGATCGTTGAAAAACTTCCCTGCCGGCAGCTTGCGCAGCGCGTCGACGGTCAGGTAGCCCATCTTCTGAATGACGGGAATCCACTCGGCCGGCACGCCGATGGCGGCGTAGGCTTCGTCGGGGTCGCGCTGCACCTTCTTTTCGGGGCGCATCTGCGGGAAGAAGAGCACGTCCTGAATCGACGACTGTCCGGTGAGGAACATCGTCAGGCGGTCGATTCCGATGCCCATGCCCGAACACGACGGCATACCGTATTCCAGGGCGCGCACGAAATCCATGTCGATGAACATCGCCTCGTCGTCGCCCTTCTCCAACAGCCGCAGCTGTTCCTGAAAACGTTCCAGCTGGTCGATCGGATCGTTCAGCTCCGAGTAGGCGTTGCACAGCTCCTTGCCGTTGACGAAGAGTTCGAACCGCTCCGTCAGATCGGGGTTGTCGCGGTGGCGCTTGCACAGGGGCGACATCTCGATCGGATAGTCGCAGACGAACGTCGGCTGGATGAGCTCCTCCTCGCAGTACTGGCCGAAGATGGCGTCGATGAGCTTGCCTTTGCCCATCGTCTCGTCGACTTCGACGCCCAGCCGCCTGCACGCTTCGCGCAGCTGTTCCTCGGACTGGCCGGTGATGTCGTAGCCGGTCTTTTCGCGGATGGCTTCGGTCATCGTCACGCGGCGGAACGGCGCCTTGAACGAGACGGCCTTGCCGTCGATCGTAAGGTCGGTCGTCCCGTTGGCGGCCAGCGCCACATGTTCGAGCATCTGCTCGGTGAACTCCATCATCCACAGGTAGTCCTTGTAGGCGACGTAGATCTCCATGCAGGTGAATTCGGGGTTGTGCGTGCGGTCCATGCCCTCGTTGCGGAAGTTCTTGCCGAACTCGTAGACCCCTTCGAAACCGCCTACGATGAGTTTTTTGAGGTAGAGCTCCGTGGCGATGCGAAGGTAGAGGTCGACGTCGAGCGAGTTGTGGTGCGTGATGAACGGCCGCGCCGAGGCGCCGCCCGGAATGGGTTGCAGAATCGGCGTTTCGACTTCGAGATACCCCTTCGCGTTGAAGAACTCGCGCATGGCCGCCATGATCTTCGAGCGCTTGACGAAGACTTCGCGCACCTGCGGGTTGACCGCCAGATCGACATAACGCTGGCGGTAGCGTACTTCGGGGTCGGTGAAGGCGTCGAACGTCTGCCCGTCCTTCTCCTTGACTACCGGCAGCGGCCGCAGCGACTTGGAGATGACGGTCAGCCGCCGGCAGTGTACCGACGTTTCGCCCGTCTTGGTGACGAAGGCGAAGCCCTCGATCCCCACGAAATCACCGATGTCGAGCAGTTTCTTGAAGACGGTGTTGTAGAGCGTCGGGTCACCCTCGGGGCAGATGTCGTCGCGGCGGATGTAGACCTGGATGCGGCCCGTGTGATCCTGCAATTCGAAGAACGAGACGCTGCCCATGATGCGGCGCGACATGATGCGGCCGGCGATGCGCACGTCGGCGAAATTCCCCTTCGCCTCGTCGTATCCGTCGAGAATTTCCCGTGCCGTGGACGTGACGTCGAAGCGTGCGGCGGGGTAGGGGTCGATGCCCAGTTCCCGCAGTGCGGCCAGCGACTGGCGGCGCAGTTGCTCCTGTTCGCTGAGTTCGATTGCCATATTCTGTTTCGATTTTGTTTTACCTGTTATTAAATACCCTACAAAGTTACGAAAAATATTCGGAATTGTTCCGTTCCGCGTCGCAGGGGTTTCGGCCCTCGGTTCCGTACGGCGGCTTTTATGCCCGCCTCCGCCTCTTTTCCGGGAGGGGCGGCCGGCAGATCCGCCCGATGCAGTGGTATGCCCGCAGCATCGCCCAGCCGGTGAGCGCCCCTACGGCCGCTCCCAGCAGCAGGTCGACGGGGAAGTGCTTGGCCAGATAGATGCGCGAATAACAGATCAGAAGCGTCGCCGCGACCATCAGGAACGTGAACCAGCGCCGGCGGATCTCCGCTGCCGAAAGCACCAGCAGTGCCACGACGGTGGCGGCGTGCGACGACACGGTGCCGAATTTCCCGCCCAGCGCCCCTTCGGGGACGTGGACGATGCCGGGCGTCGCATGGCCTTCGAAACGCCAGCGCATCAGTGTGTCGGGCGCGATCTCCAACCCTTCGAGCGAGGGGGTGAACATCGGCCGCCAGCGGGGCGGGAAATCGGCCCACAGCCCTTTGAGCGGGCCGGAATGCTTGAAGATGCCGGCCGCCATGTCCGCCAGCACGATCGCCAGCACGATCGCCGCGGCGAAGAGCAGCGTGCGGCGCCATCCTTCCCGCCGCCAGACGAGCCAGAGAATCAACGCATAGAGCGGCAGCCACATCGCGGTGCCCGAAACAAGGATCATCAGACGGTCCATCACGGGGCCGCCGTCGAAATTGAGCGCCAGGAAGAGCGCGTGGTCGAAGGTGTAGAGCGGAATCATCGCAGGATCAGAATTGGAAGTAGATGAAGGGTTGGATGCTGCTCGACTGGATCTGCATGACGCCCCATGCCACGGAGGCGAGCAGCAACACCTGCACCCAGAAGGGCGAGGCGACCACCGCGCGGCGTGCCGCGGCGTCGGCGCGGCCGGGGAGCATGTGCAGCAGATAACCCAGCCCCACGAGGGCGAAGACGCCGCCGTAACCGGCGAGCATCTGGGGCAGCAGCTGTAAGTGGAAATTGTCGGTGATCTGATGCAGCATCAGCTGCACGGTGCGCATCGAATCGGCGCGGAAGAGCAGCCAGCCGAAGCAGACCAGGTGGAAAGTCACGAGGATACCGGCCAGTCGGCTGAGCGGGTGCATCTGGTATCCCGAGACTTTGGCGCCGGGGACGACCGAGAGCCAGAGCTTGTGCAGCGCCAGCGCTACGCCGTGCAGCGTCCCCCACAGTACGAAACGGATCGCCGCGCCGTGCCACAGCCCGCCGAGAACCATGGTGACGAGCAGGTTGAAATAGGTGCGCAGGCGCCCCTTGCGGTTGCCGCCCAGCGAGATGTAGAGATAGTCGCGGAGCCACATCGAGAGCGAGATGTGCCACCGCCGCCAGAATTCGGTGATCGTGGCCGAGTGGTAGGGGGCGTCGAAGTTCTTCGGGAAGCGGAAGCCCAGCAGCAGTGCCAGGCCGATGGCCATGTCCGAATAACCCGAGAAGTCGCAGTAGATTTGAAGGGCATAGCCGTAGACGGCTGCCAGACACTCCATGCCCGAATAGAGCGCAGGGTCGTCGAAGATGCGGTCGACGAAGTTGAGCGAGATATAGTCCGAGATGACGGCCTTCTTGAACAGACCGATGGTGATGAGATAGATGCCCGTGCCGAACATCTCGCGCGAGACGGCGATCGGGTTCTGACGGATCTGCACCAGAAAGTCGCGGGCGCGGACGATCGGGCCTGCGACCAGCTGCGGAAAGAACGAGAGGTAGAAGAGGTAGTCGCCCCAGCGGTCGACGGGTTTGAGCGAACCGCGGTAGATGTCGATCGTGTAGCTGAGCGACTGGAACAGGAAGAACGAGATGCCGACGGGCAGGAAGATGTTTTGGAATTCGAGGAATCCCGCGCCGAAGAGGTCGCGGGCGATCTCGATGAAGAAATTGGTGTACTTGAAGTAACCCAGCACGGCCAGATCGGCCGCGATGCTCAGCGCCACGAGCGCCCGTTGGGCGCGCCGTGAGCCCACGTGCGCGATAGCCCGCCCGATCCAGAAATCGCTGACGGAGACCCCGACGAGCAGCAGCAGGTAGATGCCGCTCGACTTGTAGTAGAAGTAGAGCGAGAAGGCGATGACGTACCAGATGCGCAGCGCCGGCGTACGCCGCATGAAGCCGTAGAAGAAGGCGAACGCGGCGAAAAGAAAGAGGAAGAGCCCGCTGCTGAAAAGCATCGGAGCCTGCGGATCGTAGCTCAGCAGCGGCAGGACGCGGTCGATTATCTCGCGGAGGCTCTCCATCGGTTCAACGGGGTTCGATCGGTTGCGGGCGGAGGTTCATCGTCTCGTCGAGCGCTGCGATTTTCGAGCTGTCGAGCACCGGTTCGGGCAGTGCGGCCTGTTGCCGCTGGCGCAGGATCGCGGCTACGCGGGCATCCAGCGCATCGACCAGCGCATAGGCCACCTGACGGCCGCCGGCGTAGTTGATATGGGTATAGTCCTTGCCTGCCCAGCCGTTGGCGACGAAACGTTCCATGCCGCCCTGCGCCCGCATGGCGTCGTAGATCGACCAGAAAGCGGCACCTGTGGCACGGGCTGCGCGGCGTTGCCAGTCGACCATCGCCGGCGCCGACGACATCGGGGCGAATCCCGTGTCGGACTTCACCGAACGGTCGCTGGTCGAGAGCACCAGCACCGCCGCCTCGGGGAAACAGCTGCGCACGAAGGCGATCATCTTCTCCACGCGGGCGGCGTAGGCCGAGTAGTTGGTGACCCCCTCCTGCATGATGTTCAGTCCGTATTGCAGGATGACCAGATCGTACTCCGCGAAGGCGTCGATCTGGGCGTTGACCGAGGGGTTTGTGCCGAAGAGCGCCTGTCCGTTGTTGCTGCGGATCGAGTAGTTGTCGACCGTCACGCCCGCCGCGTCCTCGAACTGTACGCCGTAACCGGTGAATCCAGCTCCGCCCCGTACGACGCGGAGGGCGAGCGATGCGACCGGCGCCCGTACGACGATCTGACGGAGGGCTTCCGACGCCGGTATGTCGAAGGTGCGGTGCAGCGAATCGTTGAGCGTGAGTTCCAGCCGGCTCGGCTCTCGGCTGATGAAGAGCAGCCGCGCCACGCCGCAACGGTCGAGGCGGCGGCGGAAGTCGCTGCCCGTCCAGCGCACCGTCGCACCGTCGGCGGGGCGGCAGAGCCAGCCCGAAACGGAGTAGTCGCCGCGCAGCGCCTCGGGCGTAGTGCGGCGCTGCATGATGTTGTAGGAGTTCCATCCCGCCGAACGGGTGCCTACCGTGCGGCGGTAGCCTGTCAGGGGCGAGGACATCGGCGCGAAACCGCAGCCGCGGCCGCCGTAGCGCAGTTGCAGCTGTTCGCGCAGGTCGGCCGTGAGGATGTCGCCCTCGATGAACGAGTCGCCCAGTACGGCGATGCGCACGGGTGTGCGGCGGGCGGTGTCGGCCAGTCGCGCGCAGAAGCGGTACAGGGGGCCGTCGGCGAGCGTATCGAAATCTTCGATCGGGGTGAGCGTCGTCAATAACCGTGCGGTATCGCCCGTAGGAGGCTCCGTCGGCGGTTCGCTGTCGGCGGGCGTCCATTCGAAAGCGAGCTGCGGTGCGGCGGACAGCGTGTCGGCGGCAGGCGGCTCCGCTGCGATCGAATCGGCCGGCAGGGGCGCTTCGCCGGCGTCGAGCTGCCCCGCGAAGCGGTGGAAGTCGCCCGAGAACTCGTCGTCGAGCTCCGGCAACGTCTCGTCCGCTGCTTCCTTGTCGTCGAAACGGAGAACGTCCGAGAGGATGTTGGCCCGGCGGAGCGGAATGCCGCAGATCGTCTGCGGCGGGATGAAGGCGACGCAGACGAGCACTGCGATCAGTGCGGCGGCCGCCTGGAAACTGCGTCGGGTGTAATCCTGCGGGGCCATTCAGTCGCGGTTGTTGCCTCGTCCGAGAATCAGCATGGCGTAGTAGAGCACCGTGGCGATGGCGCTCAGCGCGGCGACGAGATAGGTGCGTGCCGCCCACGTCAGCGCTTCGCGCGCCTGCGCCAGTTCCGCGCCCTGCATCGTGCGGCTCGATTCGAGCCATGCCAGCGCACGCTCCGAAGCGTTGTACTCGACCGGAAGCGTCACGATCGAGAAGAGCGCCGATACGGCGATCAGCCCTACGCCGATCCAGCAGACCCACGCATTGTCGGTCGTGGCGAGCAGGATCATGCCCGCGATGAGGACGAACGTCGCGGCGCGGGCCGAGAAGTTGACGATCGGAACCAGTTGCGAACGCAGTTCGAGCGGAGCGTATCCCCGCGCATGCTGCACGGCGTGGCCGCATTCGTGGGCTGCGACGGCCGCCGCCGCGACGCTGCGCGAGGCGTAGACCGAGTCGCTCAGATTGACGGTCATCGTCTGCGGGTTGAAATGGTCGGTCAGGTGACCCGCCACATGGGTGACCTTCACGTTGCGGATACCGTTGTCGCGCAGCATCTTTTCGGCTACCTCGGCGCCCGTCAGCCCGCCTGGGAAGGGCACCCGGGCGTATTTGGCGAAGACCGACTGCAAACGGGCCTGTACGATCCAGCCCACGATGCCGATCACGATAATGAGAATCCACGAACCCATCGTTCCGGCCGACATGCCGTAGAAGAATCCGCTCGGGTGGCCGTAGTATCCGGCCTGGATAAGGTGTGCGAGTAACATTTTTTTCGGTTTTTAGGATTTGCGATGAACGTAGTACTGGCACGCCTGCTGCGAGGGCATCAGTACGATTTCATTAACGTTCATATGCGCCGGTAATTGTGCGATCCATGCGATCGCTTCGGCTATGTCGTCGCCCGTGAGGGGCTCGACGCCCCGATAGACGTTGTCGGCAGCCGTGCGGTCGCCGTGGAAGCGCACCACCGAGAATTCGGTCTCGACCATGCCGGGACGCACTTCGCTCACCTTGATGCCGTGCGAGAGCAGGTCGGCGCGCATCGACTGCGAAATGGCGTGCACGGCGTGCTTGGTGGCGCAGTAGACGGCGCCGTTCTCGTAGGGTTCGGTGCCGGCGATCGAGCCGATGTTGACGATGTGCCCGCCGCCCGCGGCGATCATCTTGCGCGCGACGATCTGCGAGACGTAGAGCAGCCCCTTGACGTTGGTGTCGATCATGGCGTTCCAGTCGGCCGTCGACCCGCGGTCGAGGTGCTCGAATCCGGCGGCCAGACCGGCGTTGTTGACCAGCAGGTCGATCCGCTCCAGCCCGTCGAGCGCCGCATGGCACGCCGCTTCGTCGCGGATGTCGAACGCGAGCGTGCGGCACCCGCCGCCCGCCGCCTCGATTTCGCGGCGCAGCGCGTCGAGCCGTTCGGCGCGGCGGCCGGTGGCCGCGACGTCCCACCCGTCGGCCGAAAGCCGCAGGGCCGTGGCGCGTCCGATGCCCGAAGTCGCGCCCGTGATGAGTGCCTGTTTTTTCATATAACGCGGTATGTTGCTGCAAAAATAGGAAAAATTGTGTTACTTTGCATGAAATTTAACCGTTAAGATCGCTGTCGTTTGAACCTCGAATTTTTCATAGCGCGCCGCACCGCCCGCACCTCGCCGGAGAACCGGCCCGGGGTGATGTCGCGCATCGCCGTGGTTTCGGTGGCCGTATCGGTGGCCGTGATGCTCGTGGCGCTGGCCGTGATCCTCGGTTTCAAACGCGAAGTGACGGCCCGCATGGTGGGCTTTTCGGCGCCGGTCGAGGTGATCGACGGCGCCGGGATCTACGCCGCGGAGTCGCGGCCCGTCGCGGCGACTGCTCGGTTCGAGGCGTTGCTGCGCGCCGTCGACGGCGTGCAGCGGGCGACGCCCTATGCCGTCAAGAGCGGGATCGTGCGCACGCGCGATGCCATGGAGGGCGTGGCGCTCAAAGGGGTGGACGGCTCCTACGACTGGTCGTTTTTCGCCGGCCGGCTCACCGAAGGGAGGCTGCCGCGCGTAGGCGATTCGCTGCGTACGAAGGAGCTGCTGCTCTCCGCACGCACGGCGCGCCTGCTGGGCGTACATGCGGGCGACAAGGTGGAGATGCTCTTCGTCGCCGGCGACGAGAGGCCCCGCCGCGACCGGTTCAAGGTGTCGGGACTCTATTCGACGGGGATGGAGGAGTTGGAGCGCACGGCGCTGACCGACCTGCGCAACGTGCAGCGGTTGTCGGGGTGGTCGTCCGGCGAGGTTTCGGGATACGACCTCTTCCTCGGCGACGTGCGGCAGGCAGACCGGCTGGCCGAAGCGGTCAACGACGCCCTGCTGCGTTCGGATCTGCCGGAGACCGACGGCGTCGTGGCCGTGAGCGTCGGCGAGCGCTATCCGGCGGTCTTCGACTGGTTGAAGGCGCACGACGTCAATGCGGCGGTCGTCATCGCAGTGATGGTGGCCGTGGCGTTTTTCAACATGGCTTCGGCGCTGCTGATCCTGGTGCTGGAGCGCACGCGGATGATCGGGCTGTTGAAGGCCATGGGGATGGAGAACCGCCGCATCCGCCGCATTTTCCTCTACCGCGCGGCCTTCATCGTGGGGCGCGGCCTGTTGTGGGGCAATCTGGCGGCGGGTTTGCTGTGCTGGCTCCAGGCGCGTTTCCACCTGCTCCGGCTCGACCCGGCGGGATACATGCTCTCGGAGGTTCCCGTGGCGGTGAGCGCGGGATGGTGGCTGGCAGTCGACGTCGCGGCGGCGGGAGCGATTCTCGCGCTGCTGCTCGTCCCCGCTGCGTTCGTGGCCCGTATCCGCCCCGACGAAGCGATCAAAACCGATTGATTATGAAACCGTACGATACCGAATTGAGTAAAAAGGAGGAGGTGCGGGCGATGTTCGACAACATCGCACCGGCCTACGACCGCCTGAACCATACCCTTTCGCTGAGCGTCGACCGCATCTGGCGGCGGCGCGTGGTGCGCATCGTCGGGCGGCTGCATCCGCGCCGCGTGCTCGACATGGCCACCGGCACGGGCGATCTGGCGGTGATGATGGCGCGCAGCATTCCGGAGGCCCATATCAAGGGCGTCGACCTGTCGGAGGGGATGCTCGACGTGGCGCGCCGCAAGGTCGCCGCGCGGGGATTGGAAGAGCGCGTGACGCTCGAAGCGGGCGACGCCGAGACGGCGGTGGCGGCGGCCGGATCGGTCGATGTGGTGACCGTGGCCTTCGGCGTGCGCAACTTCGGGGATCTCGGGCGGGGGCTCGCCGAGCTGTCGCGGGCGTTGCGGCCGGGCGGGCGGATCGTCATTCTGGAGTTTTCGACGCCCACGATGCCGGTTTTCGGACGGCTCTACGACTGGTATTCGCATCGGGTGCTGCCCCGTATCGGGGGCTGGCTGTCGCACGACCGGCAGGCTTACGATTACCTGCCCCGTTCGGTGGACGAATTTCCGCAGCCGGAGGAGTTCCTGACGATTCTCGCCGCAGCGGGGTTCCGCGATTGCCGTGCCCGGAGCCAGAGTTTCGGCATCGCACAGATTTATACCGCCGAGAAGTGTTGAAGCGGCTGCATATCCTCTGCCTGGCGCTGCTGGCCGCCGCGACGCTCGGCGGCTGCCATCGTTATCTGGCGCGCGAGGTCAGAATCGTGCCGAAGGATGTCGAGACCTACGGTTCGGCCGGTGTGGACGTGACGCTGCATGTCGCCAATCGAGGCGGCCGTCCGCTGCGGTTCGAAGCGGCGGTGCTGTCGCTCGCCTACGACGGCGGCGAAGTGTTGCGCGCCACGTTGCGCGATACGGTGACGGTGGCGTCCGGCTGGGAGGGCGACGTGCGGATGCGTTGCCGGCTGCGTGTTCCCGACCGTGCGGCGCTCTATGCCGTGCAGCGGAAGTTGCAGCGTGCCGAGACGCAGCGCATGACGGTCTCCTTCGCGCTGCGGCTGCGCGTGGGCGACGCCGTGAAAAAAATCGGCCGGCGCCGGATGCCGTTGTCGGATTTTTTGAATACCTTTGGCCTGAGGCCCGAAGATTTACTAACGGATTCCGAATGATGAAAACAATTTTTTCGATCTTGCTTCTTTCGCTGGCGGCGGCGACGGCCGCAGAGGCCCAGTCGCTCGAAGCGTTCAAACAGCGGCTTGTCGAGCCGGACAGCGGCGCCCGCGTCGAGATTCACGAAGCGCCCGACGCGGCGGCGGCATTCTCGGCAGCCTCGCGCAGCGCCGCCGAAAAACGGCATAGCGGCTGGCGCATCAATCTCTACACCAGCAACGGGCAGAATGCCCGCTTCGAAGCCGAGGAGGTGAAGAAGAGCTTCGAGGAGTCGTTTCCGGGCGTGAGCGTCGACATGGTTTACGATATTCCCTATTTCAAGGTTTCGGCGGGCCGATGCGTCACCTCCGAGGAGGCGATCATGCTGCTCGAACGTGTGCGCGCGAAGTTCCCCAAAGCCTTTCTGATGCGCGAGACGCTGACGGCGGCCGATCTGCTCGAAGAGAATCCGGAGGCTGCGGCGCCGCAGAGTCCCGACGGGACGGAGGATGTTCCGACGGCCGAACCTGCCGCCGCGACGCCCGACGAATGAAATTCGAGGCTTTTTGTAACCGGCTCGTATCCGATTCCTGCGTTTTTCGCGGTTGGCGGGCGAAGGCGAAACGGGTCGGGCTGCAAAACGAACCTCGCATCTCCATCGTGAAGCCCCTCTTCGGAGGGGATTTTCGTCTCTTTGCATTCGGCCGGACGGGTTGCACCGGTGTTGATGCGTGAAGTTCGCGTTTTGGAAAGTGTCCCGTTGCCCGCCTCCGGCAGGAATCATACGAGCTCCGGCAGAAAAGGGTGTCCCGCCGCATACGGCGGAGTGGATTGCCGGCATCGTCGGTCGGGGTCGGGACCGCAGCGCGGCCGAACGGGAAGGGAGAGGCTTGCGGCGGAGAGCCGTTTGCGACGGCGGACGGTTCCGGTTCGTTCATAGAGGGTGGAAGGTCGGCGGTAATGCGTTTGTTACCAATATATTGCAATTCTGGAAACCGCCGGTTTCGCGTGAAAATAAGATTTTTAATTTTTTCTTTTGATTATCTCCGGCTATTGGATATATTTGCAGCGATTAACCATCTTTAATTCATTCTTATCATGAAAAAAATCTATGCTTTCATCGTTGTAGTCGCTGCCGCTGCGATGGTATCGTGCGCAGGTAATGCGAACAAGCAGGCTGCCGCCGAGGCAGAGACCGTCGAGGTCGCTGTCGAGGAGGTTTCGGAGAGCTGCGGCGAGTGCGCGGATTCGGTCAAGGCCGATTCCTGCTGCAAGGCCGAGGTTGCTGTCGAAGTCGTTGAAGCTGCAAAATAATTATTCCGGAGAGGTTGAATTTTTTCTTCCATTTCTCGCCTCGGCATTCGAGCAAGCTCGATTGCGCTCGGCTTAACGGAATAGTTAGTTATTAGTGCAGAGTTGCGGGGCGGATGAAATCCGTCCCGCTTTTTTATGCGGCTGCCGATGAAAAAGCGGAGTTTCAAAAGATTGAAACTCCGCTTCGGGTATCGGTGCCGAATCCGTCAGTTGATGGCCTTGCGGTCGAGCGCGTTCTCTTCGGTATCCATTTCGTCCTGCAAATGTACCATCTGGATAGCCGCCGCCGCCGCTTCGTCGCCCTTGTTTCCCAGCCGGCCGCCCGAACGGTCGAGCGCCTGTTGCAGGTCGTTGGTCGTGAGCACGCCGAAGGCGATGGGCATGTTCCATTGCAACTGCAACTGCATCACGCCCTGCGTCACGCCCTGGCAGACGAAATCGAAATGGCGCGTATCTCCCTGAATGACGCATCCGAGTACGATCACGGCGTCCACGTCGGTGTATTCCGCGAAAAACTGGGCCCCCAGCGACAGTTCGAACGTCCCCGGAACATACTTGATCTGGATGTTGTGTTCGGGGCATCCGGCGCTGCGCAGCGTATGCACGGCGCCGCTGAGCAGTCCTTCGGTCACTTCGGGATTCCACTCGGCCACGACGATACCGAATTTCATCTCTTCGGCCGACGGCAGCGGGGAGTTGAGTTGCGACAGGTTGCGGTGCTTGGTTGCCATCGTTCGTTAGAGACTGTTGATGTATTTTTCGATGTCGCGCGCTTCGAAGGAGCTCGGATAGGCGGTCGCGATACGCTCGAAGCACTCTTTCGCCTTGGCGGTGTCGCCCAGCGCCTTGTAGGCGCGGCCGGCCTTCATCAGGAAGATCGGAGCCGTCGCGTTGTTGTCGGCGGCCTCGACGGCCTTCTCGAAGAACTTCACGGCCTCCTTGTAGTTGCCTTCGTCGACGGCGATGTCGCCCTGCAAACCGTAGTTCTGCGCATTGACGACGGATCCCGGAATGCCCTTCACCGGCGTGTATTTGGCCAGATAGGCTGCGGCGTTCTTCAAATCGCCCTCTTTGAGGTAGCAGATGCCGGCATAGTGCTTGGCCAGATTGCCTGCGGGGGTCGAGCCGTAGCGCTCGATCACTTCGAGAAAGCCTGCGCCGTTGTCGTCGCCGTTGAGCGCGACCGTATAGTCGGCGTCATCGGCTTCGAATTTGTTCTGCGCCTGTGCGAGCAGTTCGGCGGCCTTCTCGTGACGCGGTTTGCTGACGAGATTGCGGTAGCCGACCCAGAGGCCGCCCAGCAATACCAGTACGATCAGCCCCAGCGTGAGCGCCTTTCCGTTTTTCTCGAAAAAAAGTTCGGTGCGGCTCATTGCGATGCCGATGCTCTCCTCGGTCGAATTCGCTGCATTCTGAATTTTTGCCATAGTCGTTATCTTAGTTTTTATTTTTCTGCGATTCAAAGCACAAAAATACATTTTTTTGTCCAATATCCACACCTTATGCTGGTATTTTTTTCGATTTTTCGTACCTTTGGAGGCGAACCGCCTTCCCGCGCACGCGACGTGCCGTGCGCGATCGGGATTCGGCGGGAAGGCCGCAGCTATGTATCTCAAACGATTGTCGCTCATCAATTTCAAGAATATCGGTCAGGAGGAGTTTCCGCTGACCCCGGGGATCAATTGTTTCGTGGGCGACAACGGGGCGGGCAAGACCAATTTCATCGACGCGATCCACTACCTGTCGATGTGCAAGTCGGCCTTCTCGATGACCGATACGCAGAGCGTGCGTCACGGCGAGGAGTTTTTCCTGCTCGAAGGGAGTTACGAACGGTCGGACGGACGCGGCGAACAGATCGTCTGCTCGTTCGCCCGTCGGGGCGGCAAGACGCTCAAACGCAACGGCAAGGAGTACGACCGCCTGTCGGATCATGTAGGGCTGGTGCCCGTCGTGATCGTCTCGCCCGCCGATACGGCGCTCGTAAGCGATGCCGCCGACGAACGGCGCCGCTATCTCAACGGGTGCATTTCGCAGCTCGACCGGGGGTATCTTTCGGCCGTGATGCGTTACAACGCCGTGCTGTCGGAACGGAACCGCTATCTCAAAGTCGGCTCCGACGAGGATATGCTCTCGATCTACGACCGGCAGTTGGCCGAACACGGGCAGGCGATCTATGAGAAGCGGAAAGCGTTCGCCGAACGGCTGCAACCCCTCGTCGGCGAGTACTACGCCCTGTTGTCGGGTCGGCGCGAACAGGTGGAGCTGACCTACCGTTCGGAGCTGGCCGAAGCCCCTTTCACGGAGTTGTTGCAGCGTGCGCGGCAGCGCGATCTGGCGAACCAGTTCACCACCGCGGGCATCCACCGCGACGACCTGGTGCTGCGCATCGACGGCTATCCGCTGCGCAAGTACGGTTCTCAGGGGCAGCAGAAGTCGTTCCTCGTGGCATTGAAACTGGCGCAGTACCGCATCGTCGGTGCCGACAAGGGGGAGAAGCCCATCCTGCTGCTCGACGATCTGTTCGACAAGCTGGACATGGGGCGTGTCGAACAACTCATCAAACTGGTGTCGGGGGAGGAGTTCGGGCAGATCGTTATTACCGACTGCAACAAGGTACGGTTGGAGACCATTCTCGGGCGGCAGGGCGGCGACTATCGCCTCTACGTGGTGGCGAACGGGGAGATTGCGAAATAAGACCTGCGGCCGTGCGGATATGTTTCTGCGGGAAGAGGTTCCGGCCGTGCGGCGCCATGCTCCGGTCGTGTGCAGGATGCCGCACGGGAGGTGGACGGCATGAATTTGAGGTACTTCGAGCGCAGAACCGAAGTTGTTCGGGCTTATGTCCGGGCGGAAAACGGCTGCGAGGAGACAAACCATTTCGTTAAGCCGAGTGCAATCGAACTTGCTCGAATTGCCGAGGCGAGAAATGGACGAAAGAAATTCGACGTTTTCGTTAAGCCAAATGGGCAGAGCCGCGCTTGCGCGAGCTATGCCATGGCGAGAAAACGACTGTTGAGAACGAACGGATAACAGACGATGAGACGAACCAAAACGATGTTGATGGGCGACCTGCTCGAAGAGTTTTTCGCGCGTCCCTATGTGGCGGCGAAGGTCGCCGAAGGGCGGTTGCCCGATACGTGGCGCGAGGTGGTGGGCGACGCCGTGGCGAATCTCACGACCGATTTGCGGTTGGAGAATCGGATTCTCTATGTCCGGTTGCAGTCGAGCGTCGTAAGGCAGGAGTTGTTCTATCAGCGCGAGGCGCTGCGCGACCGTATCAACGAGGTTTCGAAGGTGCGGCTGGTCAATGCCGTCATCGTCAAGTAAGGCGGGATGCGTCCGCAGAGAAAACGGTCGGGAGCGTGCACATGCCGCTCCTGACCGCTTTTTGTTCGGCCGGATTTCGACCCCTCGGGCGAACGATCCGTTCGCCGAGGTTTGCTCCGGACTCCGGATTCCGCTTCCGCGGAAGTCCGTCCTGCCTCCTGCAAGACGGCATCCATAGGGAAAACAGAAAGACCGCACTGCGAAGTGCGGCCTTTCTGTTTGTAAGCATGCGTGCCGCTTATTTGATTACGACGACGCGGTTGTTCTCGATGTTGCCGCTGAAAGGCTGAACCGTTGCACCGTAGCCCTTGACGATCAGGCGGTCGGCCTTCACGCCCTTGCTTTCGAGGTACTCGGCTACGGCCTGGGCACGCTCCTCGGAGAGCTTCTGGTTGTAGGCTGCGCTACCCGTCTCCTTGTCGGCGTAACCCGAAACGGTGAAGGTCTTGTCGGCCGGGCTTGAGTTGATCTCATCGGCTACGAGATCGAGCAGGATCTTGTTACGCTGCGACAGTGCGGCGCTGTTGATCTTGAAGAATGCGGGACATGCTCCGTTGACGAAGACCTCCTTCTTGCCCTTCGCATCCTGCAATGCCTTGTTGGCTGCGGCCAGCTGGTCTGCCAGCGACTTCTCGTTGTTGCGGGCTGCGGCCAGCGAACCTTCGAGCGCTGCGATAGCGGCCGTGTAGGCTGCGATGTCGGCGTCCGTATACTTCTGCGGCATCTGACGCTTCCAGTTGCGGTCGTTGAAGCGGTGCGTGAAACCCGCCGTCGCACTGTAAGCTACGGCATAGGCGCCGCCGCTGTTCAACGAGGCGGGCAGATCCTTCTCGCCGAAGAGCATACCTTTGAGTTCGATGTCGAGATCCCAGCCCTTGGCGATGCGGAACTTGTTCAGCAAACCGGCCGTAAAGGCGAGCTCCTGGTTGGTGCCGTAGCCCAGATCGTGCGCGCGGTCCGTGAAATCCATGGCCATGTAACCGAAGCCGACGAACGGAACGGCGTAGTAGGCGCGGTCTGCACGGTAGCCGCCCGCCCAGTTCGAGAAGTTGATCATCAGGTCGGTGTGCACGAACATATAGGGCGTGCGCTGCGTATTGCCGCCTAACTGCGAGATGTTACGGAAACGACCGCCGGCCAATTGCAGACGGGCACCGAATACAGGGTGGAACCACTTCGTGGCGGCGACGTTCACTTCGAAGCCGAGGCGGTCGCCGAAGCTGCCGGGCATGTCCTTGAAGACGAGGTTCGAGGTGCTCATCATCGACAGACCGCCGCCGAACGAGAGCTCCCAGTTATCCCAAAAACCGTTCGAAACGAACCCTCTGACGCTGGGGTACTTCGAAACCGACTGAACATCTTGAACTTCCATGACAACGACCTCTTCGCTGGTCTGGGCGTAACTGCCAGCAGCGAACAGTGCGGATACACACAAAAGGAATAATTTTTTCATAGTAATGAATATTTAAGTTAAACTCGATTCTCTCAAAGTTCGTGCAAATCGTGTGTGTGTTGTCTACGAAGTCACAGACTTTCTTGTACATTCATATTCTATGCAAAAATAGGTATTTTTATTTAAAAAAAGAATTTATTGCATTTTTTTGATCTGATAATAAGCGACAAAACGGAAGATATGGGGCGGAAGCGGAACTATCGGATAGCGTATCGGTCTTTTTGATCGGAATTCGTCCGTGCTTCGGATTCTTGCGGGAGAGTCCCCGTTCCGACCGGCGGTCGGGCCGGCGGAACCCTTCTGCCGGAATCGGGCCGGCGGGCGGAGGAGTTCGGCGGCAAGGTGGGGCGGGCCTTGCCGTCTGCGGGCTTCCGTCCGGTCGTCGCGGGCGCGGAAAGGAGCGGAAAACGGATTCCCCCGTCCGGGCCGTATCGGCTCAGGCGGGGGAATCCGTTTCGTTCCGGCGCGGGGAATCAACCGCACTTCGAATAGCCGCACGAGACGCACGTGAGACAGCCGTTCTGGTAGACGAGCGTCTCCTGTCCGCAGCTCGGGCACTTCTCCTTGGATTTGGTGCCGTCGACGATATACTGTTTCAGCGCTCGCTCCACGCCGTTCTTCCACGTGTTGATCGTCTCGCTGTTAAGATGCAGCGACTCGATGAGCGATACCACGTTGTCGATGGGCATGCCGTGCCGCAGCACGCCGGAGATGAGCTTGGCGTAGTTCCAGAACTCCTCGTCGAACAGACGCGAAATGCCTCCCACGGTATTCGTGTAGCCGTAGCGGTCGGTGTATTGGAAATCGTAGCGCTTCTTGCCGTCGGCCTCGCGCACCTTGATGATGTTGCCTTTGGTGATCTTGCGCGGGATGTAGAGGGCGTCCTCTTCGAGTTTACCGGTGAAGATTTCGTAGGGGCGGCCGTCCATCAGGCCCACGAAGGCGATCCACTCCTCCTGTCCGTTCTTGAACCGCACGATGTCCGCAGGCAGCGACTTCGGGCGTTTGAGCGATCCGTCGGCAGCGCCTTTGTCGCCCCCTTTCTTCTTCTGTTTCTTGTCCAGCAGCACGCCTTCGCGGCAGCCGTCGCGGTAGACCGTGACGCCCTTGCAGCCGCATTCCCAGGCCGTGCGGTAGACGTCGGCCACCAACTCCTCGCTCACCTCGTTGGGAAGGTTGACCGTCACCGAGATCGAGTGGTCGACCCACTTCTGGATCGCGCCCTGCATCTTGACCTTGGCCACCCAGTCGATGTCGTTGGCCGTCGCCTTGTGGTAGGGCGACGCGGCGACGAGTTTCTCCAGCTCGGCGTCGGAGATCGTGGCGAGCGTCGAGGTATCGTGGCCGTTCACGCGCGCCCATTCCACGAAGTTGTGGTGGAAGACGTAGAACTCTTCGAACCGCTCGCCCGTGTCGTCCACGAAGGCGACCTTGACGTTGTGATCCGACGGGTTGATCTTGCGGCGGCGTTTGTAGACGGGACGGAAGACCGGTTCGATGCCTGACGTAGTCTGGCTCATGAGCGACGTGGTACCCGTGGGGGCGATCGTCAGCATGGCGATGTTGCGGCGTCCCGACTTGACCATCCGCTCGTAGAGTGCCGGATCGGCCTCGCGGATGCGGGCGATCATCGGGTTGTCGAGCTCGCGCGCGGCGTCGTAGAGCGGGAAGGCCCCGCGTTCTTCGGCCATCTCGACCGATGCGCCGTAGGCAGCCAGGGCCAGGGTTTTGTGCACCTCGACTGCGAATGCGACCGCTTCGTCCGAACCGTAGCGCATCCCCAGCGCGGCGATCATGTCGCCTTCGGCGGTGATGCCCAGGCCGGTGCGACGGCCTTTGAGCGCCATTTCGCGCACTTTTTTCCAGAGGTTGCTCTCCACGTAGCGGATATCGGCCTCTTCGGGGTCGGCGTCGATCTTGGCGATGATCTGCTCGACCTTTTCCAGTTCCAGGTCGATGATGTCGTCCATCATGCGCATGGCCTTGCCCACGTGGTCGCGGAATTTTGCGAAATCGAACGACGCCTCCGCGGTGAAGGGTTTGTCGACGTAGCTGTAAAGATTCAGCGCCAGCAGACGGCACGAGTCGTAGGGGCAGAGCGGAATTTCGCCGCACGGATTGGTCGAGACGGTGTTGAACCCTTCGTCGGCATAGCAGTCGGGGACGCTTTCGCGCAGGATCGTATCCCAGAACAGCACGCCCGGCTCGGCCGACTTCCATGCGTTGTGGATGATCTTCTTCCACAGCGCTCGGGCGTCTATATCCTGCTCGTACATCGGTTTCTCGGCGTCGATGGGGAACTGCTGGTGGTAGGGTTTGCCGGCGATGGCCGCGCGCATGAACTCGTCGTCGATCTTGACCGAGACGTTGGCGCCCGTCACCTTCGACGTGTCCACCTTGGCGTCGATGAAGCGCTCGGCGTCGGGGTGCTTGATCGAGATGGTCAGCATCAGCGCACCGCGGCGGCCGTCCTGCGCCACCTCGCGCGTCGAGTTGGAGTAACGCTCCATGAAGGGGACGATACCCGTCGACGTGAGCGCCGAGTTGAGCACGGGACTGCCCGTGGGGCGCAGGTGCGAGAGATCGTGTCCCACGCCGCCGCGCCGTTTCATGATCTGCACCTGCTCCTCGTCCATGCGGATGATGCCGCCGTAGGAGTCGGCGGGCTTCTTGTGGCCGATGACGAAGCAGTTCGACAGCGAAGCGATTTGCAGATTGTTGCCGATACCGGTCATCGGGCCGCCCTGCGGGATGACGTAGCGGAAGTGGTCGAGCAGCGCGAAGATCTCGTCGCGCGACAGAGGGTTGGGATAGTTCTTCTCGATGCGTTCGATCTCGGCGGCGATACGGTGGTGCATATCTTCGGGCGAGCTTTCGTAAATATGGCCGAACGAATCTTTGAGGGCGTATTTCGAAACCCATACCGTCGCCGCCAGTTCGTCGCCGCCGAAGTACTCCTTCGATCGTGCCACGGCATCGTTATAGGTTACCTCTTTGAGCCCTTTCGGGGTGGTTTTTGCTGACATACCTTATATTATTGTTATTTTTTTCGGACTCCGGTCCGGTGCAGGGAAGACGCACCTTTACAAAGGTCTTCTTTTTTTCTGAAAAAAAGTGCCTCGCTTCGGCGAAACTTATCCACAAATTATCTACAAAAAACGAAAATGTGTGCGGGAGGCTTTTCCGCCGCATGTCGCCGGTTGGCGAGTTGCCGGATGGATCAGTTAATCTTTTGATTTTTAGTGTTCTGATCCTCTTCTGCGGCCTGGAATACCGCACGGACGCCGATGCTGTCGCTCAGTATGAGCATCTTGGCGTCCAGCTCGTAGCGCACGGCGCTGCGCAGCATGGCGAAGAAGGCCCGTTCGCGCTGCGCTTCGGGGCAGGTCATCCGTGTCGAGGCGATCGGGCCGACGCGCAGATGTCCGCCCGCCTCCGCGTCGCACGAGGCCGAGTAGCGGTTGCAGCCGCCTCGTCCGCTCAATCGTTTGGCGTCTTCGAAGCGGAGCGAGAAGCGTCCGTCGGAATTGGCGACCTCCTCGCCGTCGAGCTGGATGAGCAGCCAGCGGGTACCGACGAGCGGCGCGCCGTAGAGTTTCTGGTATTTGCGGCAGGGGCAGCAGGCCGAAGCTGCGGCCAGCAGCAGGAGCAGACAAAGCGGACGGAAGCGGTTGCGGGTTTGCATACGGGACAACGGATGAGTTTTTTGTTTTCGGTCGACAAATATACGCAATTAATCTGTTATCTTTGCATACGGGCGCCTTCCGTTTTCGGCCTGCGGCGGCGGAAAGCCGTTTCGCACAGCCGCCGGACGCGGAAAACGCTTGTTGAAGCCCCTCCCCTCGGCGAATCGATCCCCTCGGCGGGTTCCGATTCCGGCGGATGCGGTCCGGAGGGCCGAGGTCTCGTTTGCGCACGGAAGTTGTTCGTTGTATGTAATTTTGAACCGAATCGATATGCAGAAAAAAGTCATTGCTTCGCCGCTGGCCCCCAAGGCCGTCGGCCCCTATTCGCAGGCGATCGCCGCGGGTACCACATTGTATGTATCGGGACAGTTGCCCATCGACGCCGCGACGGGCCTGATGGCCGAGGGCATCGAGGCGCAGACGCGGCGGGCGCTCGAGAACATTTCGGCCATTCTCGCCGAGGCGGGGTATGCGCTGTCGGATGTGGTGAAGACCACCGTCCTGTTGCAGGACATCGGGGATTTCGCCGCGATGAACGGCGTTTACGCCACCTATTTCACCGGCGCGCTGCCGGCGCGCGTCTGTTACGAGGTGGCGCGTCTGCCGATGGGTGCGCGCGTCGAGATCGACGCCGTGGCGGTCAAGGCTTGACGAGTCGGGGCTGTCCGGGCGGGGAGACTCCGCTTTGCGGCCCCTCGTTCGACGGCGCCGCACGGTGGGTGTATCGTCTGCCGGCGGCGTGCGGGACGGTTCATCTTCGGTTTGGAGGGGTTGCCCATTCCGATTCCGAAGAGAGATTCGTCGATTCGTTTCGGGAGTTATTCCGGTTTGAGTGTCCGGTTTTGCGGTTTCTCGCTTTTTTCTTAACTTTACCGCAAAAGGTAATTCCATTTACGAAACCAATCTGAATCGAAAAGATGAAACCTGTCCGAAAATCATTGGTGGGCCTGTCGCTGCTGGCCCCTGCCGCTGTCTTGGCGAAAGACGACAAACCCAACATCGTCTTTTTTCTCGTGGACGATATGGGCTGGGTGGACAGCTCGGTCGCTTACGGCGAGGAGGTCTATCCGAACAATCTGCGGTTCCATACGCCCAACATGGATCGGCTGGCTCGCGAGGGCGTTATCCTGACCAGCGCCTATGCCTGTCCGGTCTCGACGCCGACGCGCACCAGCCTGCTCACGGGCATGAACGCCGCCCATACGGGCATCACCAACTGGACGTCTACGATGCGCGACACGCCCAGCGACGCTACGGGCGGCGCCGTAGCGATGGAGACGGGACAGATCGAGGAGAATACGGGGGACAGACTGATCCGTCCGGAATGGAACATCAACGGCATGAGTCCCGCTCCGGGCGTGGCGCATACGCAGTACGCCACACCGCTGCCGCAGCTGCTCAAGGATGCGGGCTATTTCACCATTCACGTGGGCAAGGCGCACTGGGCGTCGGCCGGTACGCCGGGAGCCAGTCCCTACAACATGGGCTTCGTCGTCAACGTTTCGGGCAACGTGGCCGGAATGCCGCGCAGTTACCAGAGCGAGGAGAATTACGGCAATACGCCCGAAAAGTGGAACATGCTGGCCGTGCAGAACATGACCGAGTATTACGGTACGGGCGTGCACCTGACCGAAGCGCTCACGCGCGAGGCGCTCAAAACGCTCGAATATCCCATCCGGCACGGCGAGCCCTTCTTCCTCTATATGGCGCACTACGCCACCCATACGCCGATCCAGCCCGACAAACGCTTCATACAGAAGTATCTCGATGCGGGCATGGACAAGGGGCAGGCGCGTTATGCCTCGATGGTCGAAGGTGTGGACAAGAGCCTCGGCGACCTGCTCGACTATCTGAAAGAGATGGGGGTCGAGAAGAATACGGTCGTCGTCTTCATGACCGACAACGGCGGCAACAGCGAAAACAAGCAGAAGGGCGGCGTGCTGCACACGCAGAACAAACCGCTGCGCGAAGGCAAGGGGTCATGCTACGAGGGAGGCGTCCGCGTGCCGCTCATGTTCCGCTGGCCGGGCCGCGTCGCACCGAACACGCGCGTGAATACGCCCGTGATCGTCGAAGACCTCTTCCCGACGCTCCTCGAAGTGGCCGGCGTGCGCAATCCGCGCGTCGTGCAGGCGGTGGACGGCGAGAGTCTGGTGAAACTGGTCACGAAGGGTTCCGAGATCGCGGCGAAGGCTGCGGCCCGGGGCGAGATCGCATCGCAGGCGGAGGCCAACCGGCTGGTGATCCCCGCCGAGGTGTCGGGCCTCGATCCCGAACGGGTGCTGGTGCTGCACTATCCCCACAAGTGGAAGCCCTACGATCTGGCGGACATCGACTACCTGAGCGCCGTGCGCAAGGGGGACTGGAAACTCGTCTACCGGATGCAGACCGGCGAACTGGAACTTTACGACCTGTCGACCGATCTGGGCGAGCAGCGCAACCTCGCTGCCGAACATCCCGAAAAGGTGGAGGAGCTGGCTGCCGAGCTCGGCAGCAGGCTGCGCGGCTGGAAGGCGCCGATGCCCACGGTGCGCCGCACGGGCAAGCCCGTCGCAATGCCCGATGAATTGACGAATTAGCGCACGCACGGCGAGGCGGCGGGATCGCCGCCGGCCGTGGGGCTGGAAGGAGGCTGCCGGTTGTCGGCGGCCTCCTTTTTCTGTCAAAAAAATAGGGGAATCGGCTGCGTGTTTCGAAAAAATCGTTATCTTTGCTCTGCAACGGTTCTCCGAAGCCCGCCGCAAGGCGCCGACCGAGGGGATCAAATGGGAATCGGGTGTGAATCCCGAACAGTTCCCGCTGCTGTATGTTCCTGCTTCCCTTTTCGGGGGAGCGAACGTGTGCGACACTCTCTTGCCACTGACTTCCGGGTCGGGAAGGCGTCGCAGACGGAACGAGTCAGAAGACCTGCCGTTGCGATTGAACTTTGTTCTTCCATTTCTCGCCTCGGCAATTCGAGTAAACTCGGTTGCGCTCGGCTTGACGAAATGGTTGAATTTTTCTTCCATTTCTCGCCTCGGCAATTCGAGTAAACTCGGTTGCGCTCGGCTTGACGAAATGGTTGGGAATTTGCGCCTGCGGGTAATGGGCGAAAGTCGCAAACGACTTCTCGGCAGCAACAGAATCGAACGGGAAGCGTCTCCGGCGAATGTACGGGGCGGGACGAAGAGACTTTCGACGATACGATACTCCGGCAGCGAATTCCGCGGCCGGATTTTTCGTTTCGGAATATCCGGCCCTCGTGGAGAGAGAACGGAAACGTATTTGCCAACACGTTTGTCGGGAGAGCGCCGTCGAGATTAGGACACTGACGGGCGCTCTCCGCTTTTTTCGTGCGTGGACGAGGTGGAAAATAACTTATCCGCAAAAGTGCCTCTTGATCTATTTGACGGACGTTGCGTGCGAAGATGCCATTCGCCGACGGCGGATCTGCACGAACTTCGACGAATAGCAGGCGGCGGAGCGAACTTCCGACACGGGACATTGCAGGGATATTTGGCGGAGAAGCATGAATAAAATTCCGCCGCCGCTGTCCGGAAGCGGTCGTTCGGCGTTATCTTTGTCCCGTCGAGTGAAACGATATGGACCAAAACCGTAAGGAGTATCTGATGCAGGCATCTCCGTTCGAGGCGCTTTTCGCGCGGTTGGCGCAGTCCGATTTCCGCAGCCGGTTCCGTCTGGGGCCCGAAGAGGTAGCCTGTATCGAACGCTGGGGAATGGCGGTCATCCGCCGTCATGCCGAAGATTTCGTGCGTCGGCGGCTCGCGCCGGCGTTTATTCCCAACGACGGCAGGCAGACGCCTATGCGGGGGCACCCCGTTTTCATCGCTCAGCATGCCACAGCCTGCTGCTGCCGCGGTTGTCTGGCCAAGTGGCATGCGATCCCTGCCGGTCGGGAGCTGACCGCACGGGAACAGCGATATGTCGTGGAGGTCTTGATGGCATGGATCGAACGGCAGTCGGCGCGGTGAGCGGGGACGTCCGTCGGGATCGGCGAGGGGACCGTCCGCTGCCGCTTTTTTCGGAGGTTCCGCTCCGGCGGTTGCGAGGGGACGTGCCGAACCTGCGTGCCGGCGAGACGTGTGCGCCGGCGTTGCGGCGAAAATAAGGGAAAAATAAGGGGGCGAAGAGTGCCGCCGTCGTAAAAGTCCGTGGCGAGGCGTCGGCCGGCAGCGAAAAAAAACAGGAGCCGACCTTTCGGCCGGCTCCCTCCTCCATCAAAAATTAACCCTCTCTATCTCTTCTGAAGGATGTCTCGGAGGTAAGCGTCGAGGAAAAACAGGTCCGAGTCTTCCCCTATCACCTCCTTCATTAGCAAATCGTCATCGTCGGCGATGCCGTTCGCGTTTTCTGTGTCCAGTTCTTTCATAGGCTGTCGGTGTTATGAAATTCACATATCATAAACGCGACCATCCCGTGACTTATTGTGCCTCTTCTAACTTAAAATCAGGTTTTTTTCCTTGATCATTTTCCGAAGATTGATCAGCGCGTACCGCATACGCCCCAGCGCCGTGTTGATGCTGACACCGGTCTGTTCGGCGATCTCCTTGAAACTTAGGCCCGAATAGTAGCGCATCATCACCACCTCGCGCTGCTCGTCGGGCAGCAGCTCCACCATGCGGCGGACATCGCCGGCGATCTGCTCGCAGACGATTTCGTCTTCGACGGTGCGTTCCGCCAGCCGCAACGTACCCAATACGTCGTAACCGGCTTCGGCCTCGTTGAGCTGCCGGTTCTGTTTCTGAGCGCGGAAGTGGTCGATCACCTGGTTGTGCGCGATGCGCAGAATCCACGAGAGAAACCGCCCGTTGTCGGTATAGCGGCCCTCGTCGATGACGCGCACGGCTTTGATAAAGGTCTCTTGGAAAATATCGTCTGCGACATCGCCGTCCTTGACCATCATCTGGATATAGTCGCGGACACGACGGCTGTGGCGTTCGATCAATTGGGAAATAGCATTCCGGTCGCCCGAAAGGTAGCAATTAAGCAATTTCTGATCACTTACTACTTGAACGTTCATACTCTTCTCCTTATTTAGCAATTATAAAGAGTAGAATTTTTCGATAGGCAATCCGCTTTTAATAGTTAAATTCTATGTGTCTCTCCCCGTCCGGCATCCGGAAGTCGGTTGTTTTCAACTCTTCGAACCCTTTCGGAGGGGATTCTACGGTGGCAAGATAATCACTTTTTTGCAAATTTCCAAATTTTTTAGCAATTCGCATACTGCGACCGCCTTTCCGACCGTTACGGTGCGTACGCAAGAATCGGGCCGGAGGAAGTCTCGACGTGCATTTTGTCGCGGAGAAATCGAAAAACGGGACATGCGGGCCGGAAAATAGCGCGAGAAGACATACTCACGTTCGATTTTCCGGACGTTCGGAAAACCGAACGCCGAACCTGACAATTTGACGGTCTCTTACTTCGATTCGTTGAGCGGCGGCTGTTTGCGGGGTTCGACATGGATCGAGACGATCGTCCCTTCCCCGTAGGCGTCGCGCAGCCGCCGCTCGATGTCGACGGTGAGCCGGTGCGATTCGGTGACCGTCATCGCGCCGTCGACGCGGATATGCACCTCGACGGCGATGTTCTGCCCGATACGCCGCGTGCGCAGGTTATGCGGCGACGCGACGGCCGGATCGGCCGCGATCAACGACAGGATGTGTTCCTCCTGCTCGCGGGGCAGCGATTTTTCGAGCAGTTCGTCCATCCCCATTTTCATCAGCTGCCACGCCACGCGCAGGATCAGCAGCGCCACGACGATCGCCGCCGCGGGGTCTGCCAGCCGCCAGCCGCCGCCCAGGAAATAGGCGCAGCCGATTCCGACGAGCGTGCCTACCGATGAGAGCGCGTCGCTGCGGTGATGCCATGCGTTGGCCACGACCGAGGGGCTGTTGACCCTTCGGCCGACGCGCGCCGTGTAGCGATAGAGCGCTTCTTTGGCGACGATCGATACGACGGCCGCCCACAGCGCCACGACGCCCGGCTGTGTCGGAAGGAGGCCTCGCGTGAAGTCGCGGATCGCTGTGCCTCCGCTCCACAACAGCTTGATTCCCACACCTGCAAGCGCTGCGCCGATGATGAGCGTGGCCAGCGTTTCGTATTTCCCGTGGCCGTAGTCGTGGTCGTCGTCGCGCGGTTTGGCCGAAACGCGCACGAAGAGCAGCACCACCAGATCGGTGGCGAAGTCCGACACCGAATGGATGGCGTCGGCCACCATGGCCGCGCTGTGTCCCCAGATACCGGCGGCAAGTTTCCCGGCGCTCAGTACCAGATTGACTGCGAAACCGATCCATGTGACGCGGTAGATGGCCTGTTCGCGGCCGAGGGTTCGTTCTGTCATAGCGGTCGTATGTGAAATTAGAAAAGCGGCGGCGGATTGTTCCCGCCGTCGCTTTGCATTCGATTCGGTCGATTGCGCCGGCCTGTCCGGTCAATAGCTCCGAGCGAAGAGCACGCGCCGGTGCGACGGCTTGCCCGAATAGATGCAGGCGCCCTCTTCGTCGACGGCGTCGAGCGGGATGCAGCGGATCGTGGCTTTGGTCGCCTCCTTGATCGCCACCTCGGTCTCGACAGTGCCGTCCCAGTGCGCCGCCACGAAGCCGCCTTTGGTGTCGAGCGTGCGGACGAAATCCTCCCACGTATCGACGGGCGTAATCATCGAATCGCGGAACGACCTGGCCTTGTCGAAGATACCTTGCTGGATTTCGTCCATCAGCGCTGCCACGCGGTCGATCAGCCCCTCCTGCGGTACGACCTCCTTTTCGAGCGTGTCGCGGCGCATCAGTTCGATCGTGCCGTTTTCCAGATCGCGCGGGCCGAGCGCCAGCCGTACCGGCACGCCTTTGAGTTCGTATTCGGCGAACTTGAAGCCCGAACGAACATTGTCGCGTGCGTCGACCTTGACGCTCATTCCGCGTGCGCGGAGTTCGGCGGCGATCGCGTCGAGCTTGGCGACGATCGTTTTCATCTGCTCCTCGCCCTTGTAAATCGGGACGAGCACCACCTGGATCGGCGCGAGCGCCGGCGGCAGCACCAACCCGTTGTTGTCCGAATGGGCCATGATGAGCGCTCCCATCAGGCGGGTCGAGACGCCCCACGACGTGGCCCACACGTATTCGAGCTTGCCCTCCTTGTTGGTGAACTGCACGTCGAACGCTTTGGCGAAATTCTGCCCCAGAAAGTGCGACGTACCGCTCTGCAACGCCTTGCCATCCTGCATCAGCGCCTCGATCGTGAGCGTGTCCTCGGCGCCTGCGAACCGTTCGTTGGGCGACTTGTGGCCCACGATCACGGGCAGGGCCATGTATCGCTCGGCGAACTCCTTGTAGACGTTTATCATCTTCGTGGCCTCGGCGATCGCCTCCTCGCGCGTCTCGTGGGCGGTGTGCCCCTCCTGCCACAGGAATTCGGCCGTGCGGAGGAACAGGCGCGTGCGCATCTCCCAGCGCACGACGTTGGCCCACTGGTTGCACAGGATCGGCAGGTCGCGGTAGGAGTGGATCCAGTTCTTATAGGTATTCCAGATGATCGTCTCCGACGTAGGGCGCACGATCAGCTCCTCTTCGAGCCTGGCGTCGGGATCGACCACCACGCCCTTGCCTTCGGGATCGTTTTTCAGCCGGTAGTGCGTCACTACGGCGCACTCCTTGGCGAAGCCTTCGACGTGGTGCGCCTCCTTCGAGAAGAAGGACTTGGGGATGAAGAGCGGGAAGTAGGCGTTCTCGTGGCCCGTCTGCTTGAACATCCGGTCCAGAATGGCCTGCATCTTCTCCCAGATGGCATAACCGTAGGGTTTGATGACCATGCAGCCGCGGACGGCCGAGTTCTCGGCCAGGCCGGCCTTCACGACCAGATCGTTGTACCATTGCGAGTAGTTCTCCTCGGATTTGGTCAAATCTTTGAGTTCTTTTGCCATATGCTTGCTTTTCGGTATTTTCCGAGCGACAAAATTAGCAAAATAAATCGGGAATCGCGAATGATCGGCTGAGAATTAACCGTTGCGCGGAGTGCTTCTTTCGACGATACGATGCGGAATTCGGGCGTTCGCATCTGCGTCCGCCGTGTTTCCGTCTGCGGTGCATCGCGGAATTTGTCGTACGTTCCGTGCGACCGTGACTTTTTTTTGTGTCCGTTGCGGCAGACCGGAGGCTTTGTCCTTGCGGGCTGCAAAAGAGACGGACGGCTCCGCGAAGCCGTCCGTCGTGCGATCTGCGATTTGGTAATTAGAATCGGAAAATCAGCGACATGGCCACATTGTGCCGTTTCGACTTGGTGTCGAACAACCCCGTGGTGGTGAAGAAATCGCCCGTCGCATTCTCGATGCTGTAAAAGAGCCGATACTTCGTCTGTTTGTCGGTGACGTTCTGGTAGGCCAGATCGAGCGTCACGTAGCGCGAAAGGTTGAACCCGACGCCGGCGGTGATGTAGCGGGTTTCGTACGTGAGCGGCGAGTCGTAGTAATGCTCCCTGTTTTTGAACATCGAGTCGGTGTAGCCCGCGCCTACGCGCAGCGCTATCGTCGGCAGCGGCTTGAACTCGACGCCGGCGCGGATCGTGTTCGTACCCTGGAAAGCCTGTTTGAATTCGGCCTTGTACTCTTCGGGGTAGGGCTCGAAGCCGTCGGGTGTATTCTTCACGCGGATGCCGTTGTACCAGTCGCGTTCGTAGTCGACCGTAATCAGGCCGAAGTTCCCGAAGGTGTAGGAGATGCCGAACAGCAGGCGCGCCGGCGAGGTGAAGCACCACGAGTTGCTGCCCATATCGTCCTGATAGGGCGTACCGTCCTGATTGATCTCTGTCTTTTCGGTGGCGTTGTTGTACATCTGTGTCGTGATGTCGCCGTAGTAGCTGCGTTCGAGCGAATAGTAGGTCGGCGTATGGAATGCCACGCCGATGCGCAGGCTTTCGATCGGCCGGACGGTTACGCCCAGTTTGAAATTGACGCCCGAACCGTCGAGCACCGATTTCTGGTAGAGGTCGGCGTAGTCCAGCTGCGTTTCGAGCTCCTCGCCGGCTGAATTAATTGCCTGGCCGTGGTCGTAGCGGTAATCCTCGCCGTAGTAGACGCCCGTGGCCTTGTGTACGCTCTGGATGCCGATCGTGGCGCCGATATAGACGATGTTGTTCAGATTGGCGCCCGCCGAGATGGTGAACTCGTTGATCGAACCCGAATTGACGACGTCCATGTAATGGAGGATCGACGCGTTGCTGCCGATGCAGTCGGGAACATAGGTGGGCTTTTCCTCCTGTGTCTCGGGATCGGTATAGAAGTGGCGGCTGATCATAAAACCGTTGTAACCCAGCACTGCCGGCCAGTAATAGGGATTGACATTATAGCCCAATTCGTCGTTGCCGTTGGGAAAGATGCCGGCCTGTCCGAGCTGCTGCCCGAAGATGTCGGCGATCGTCGGCGCCCATACCGAACCTCCGGCATAGGGCGTATCGGTCTTGTAGGAGTAGCGGCTGTTGAAATCCGCGATGCGGTTCAGCCCGATGCCCACCGTGAAGCTGGTGAGCGTGCCCGTCCCTTCGTAGGCGTTGAGCGCCGCGCCGAAGTTGGCCATCGAAAAGCGGTTCTTGCCGTTCTTGGCATAGGACATCGTGCCGGGCGTCTCCGACGACTGGAAGGTCATCATCGGCGTCAGCGCGATTTCGTTGCGGCGGTACATGCCCAGCCCCGCCGGATTGATCGACATCGAGGCCAGGTCGGCTCCCAGCGAGGTGAAGGCTCCGCCGAGTGCCATCGAGCGGGCCGTGCCCAATGCCTGCGGCTGCGACATCTGCGCCATTTCGCCGGCCAATACGCCGTCCTGGTTCAGTACGGCGCCGCCGAAGGCCAGTGTCCCGCGCTGCTGCGCCTGCAACGATCCTGCCGCAACCAGTGCGGCCGCCCATATTGCAATATGTAACTTTCTCATAATCCGATGCTGTTTAACTCGGTTGAACATTTAACGCCCCCGGAATCCGCGGCTGCCGCCCGACGAGGTGCCGCCTCCGCTTCCGCCACGCGAACCGCCCCCGCTGTTGTAGCTTCCGCTGCGGCTTCCGCCGCGCGAGCCGCTGTTGAACGAACTGCCCGAATTGTTGCGGTAGGTGCTGTTGCTGCGGTAGCTGTTCTCGCGTTCGTTGTAGCTGTTATTGTTGTACGTGTTCCCGTTGCCGCGGTAGACATTGCTGCTGTTGTTGCGGCGGCCGCCGCTGTTGTAGTAGACGCCGCCGCTGTTGTTGCGGTTGCTGTTGTAACTTCCGCCGCGCGATCCGCTCCCCGACGTGCCGTAGTTGCGGTAGCTGCCGTTGCGCGACGGCGTACCGTAGCTGCGGTAGTTGCGCGGGATCGATCCGTTGTTGTTGAGCCGGTAGTTGGGACGCGGGCGATAGTAATGCGGGTGTCCCCAGTGCGGATGCCCCCAGTACGGATAGTAGCCTCCGTACCAATAGCTGTGGTTCCACCACGGATTGTACCAGCCTCCCCAGCCCCAATAGGGGCCGTACCCCCAGCCGTAATAGGGCCAGCCGTAGCCCCAACTGCTGTACCAGCTGCCGTAGATGCCGGCCATATACCCCGCCGCGAAGCCGGTGGCCAGTCCCCACGTGCCGAACATCGAAGTGATGTATTTGGGTTCTACCCACACTTCGTCGCCCATGACGATGATGTTGTAGAAGGCCGGATCGTAGGCCGTCAGGTAGTTGAACGTTCCGCTGTAACGGAGGTTCCAGTAGCTCGACGGCATCTTGTAGGTGGGCGATTCGAAGCCCCGCAGCCGTCGTTCGTAGGCGCTTTCGTAGTCGTCCGCCACCAGATCGTCGAAGTCGTTCGAGCCGTAGTAGCGGTTTTCGGCGTCGTCGGCCTGCGCCTGCGCCATGAGGGCCTCCCATTTGGCGCGGCGTGCCTCCGCTTCGGCTTTTTCTGCCTCGGCCTTGGCCTTTTCGCGTTGTGCGATCTTCGTCTTATTGTGGATGCCGTAGAGGTCGTCGCCCGCGTATCCCTCCGATTGGTAGTACGCAGAGGAACAGCCTGTCGTCAGCAGTGCCAGCAACAGTAGTCCGATCCCTGTTTTCATTGTTTTCATGGTGCGTACGTTTTGAGTAGTTTGTCTGTGTGTTTAACGAAAACCGTACCGGGTTTAGTATCGAAACGGTTTCCTAACAAAGGTAGGAATTATTTTCGATAACCGTCCGGTTTCATTCATATAAACGCGTGCGGGGCGCGGATACTGCACGGATCGGTGGGTACGAGGCGCGAATTTCCGCTTTCGGACAACTTTTTTATCATGAAAAAGAACAATCTGAGAAATTTTGTTTATATTTGCAGCCCCGAAAGGATGATAAACGTCGCTCCCGACGGGGCCGGAAGGCGGGGCTTCCCCCGTTTCGCGGCGATTTTGGAGAGATGCCGGAGTGGTCGATCGGGCCGCACTCGAAATGCGGTGTACGGGCAACTGTACCGGGGGTTCGAATCCCTCTCTCTCCGCAAAGAATCAACCGGTCGGATGGTTGGTTCTTTTTTTTGATTCGGGGAAAGGTGCAGGAGTGGTTGAACTGGCCCGCCTGGAAAGCGAGTAAACCCCTAAAGGGTTTCAGGGGTTCGAATCCCCTCCTTTCCGCAAGCCGGTAGGCGAAAAGTCCGTGAACGAAGTTCGCGGACTTTTTTATTTGACGCGCAATTCCGAATAAATTCGGTTGCGCGTCAAATAAAAAGTTCGCCGTTGCCGGCGACTTTTTGCCCTGCCGCCGCCGGCAGGGCAAGCCAGCAGGCAGGGGAAAGGAGCCGTGCCCGCAGGTGCGCAGGCCGATCTCCGTGAATATCGCCTGCATCTCCGGTTCTGGCCGCAAAATTCTGTTCGCAAAGACTCCGTCCGCATTTTCCTGCAACGGATATGTCATCCCGACTCCCGTTCGAGATACTCCCGTAACACGCGCGCGTGGTTCTCCTCCGCATTTTTGGAGGCGTAGAGAAGCGTCGCGCGCGGTTCCTTTTCGATCCTTGCGACGAACGCCCTCACGGCGGGCGACGCCGCCAGTTCGTGCAGATACCGTCTGCGGAACTCTTCCCAACGGCCTTGCGGGTCGGCATGGAACCATCTCCGGAGGGGAGCGGAGGGCGCGATCTCCTTCGCCCACAGGTCGTAGTGCAATGCCTCCTTGCGGATGCCGCGCGGCCAGAGTTTGTCGACCAGCACCCGCAGTCCGTCCGTGTCCGTTGCGGGTTCGTAGACCCGCTTGATTGCGATTCGTGTCATGTCCTGTCTGTGATTTCGATATACGGTTTCGGACAAGAAATATACCTCTTTTTTCGGATGCGCCCGTTTTCTGTCGCGAACGGGCTGAATCTCAGGTTCCCTGCTTTTCCGAAGGGTCCGTATGCAGGGGAGCGGTCTCCATCGTCGCCAGGTCGGCTTTTCCGGAAGCGGCGATGCCGTTGAGGAGGACGTCGCGGGCGCCCGTGCGCTGGAATGCGTAGAGTTCGAAGGCCGGTAATACGGCGACGAAGTGCTCCATAATCTCAGCCTGAATGGATTCGTAGCTCGGCCAGTTCTTGTCGGAGGAGAAGCAGTAAATCTGGACCGGCAGTCCGTTCTCCGTCGCGGGCAGCGTCCGGACCATCAGCAGCAGGTCGCGGCTGACGAAGGGGTGCCGGCGCAGGTACAACGCCATGTAGGCCCGCAGCAGACCGAGATTCGTCTCGATCGTCCCGTTGACCAGTCCGTCGGGATTCTCCGTGTTGGCGACCTTGCCCTCGGCCGCCTGCCGCTGTTTTTCGGCGATGAATTGCGCCAGTTCTTCGTCGAAAGCCTTCATCCGTTCCAGAAATTCGGGCGTGCAGGGTTTGATGCAGTCGAGTTTGAGCGCGTATTCGCGCATGATGCGGCGTCCGCCCGAATCGCTCATGCCCCGCCAGTTGACGAACGATCCGGAGACCAGCGAGTACGGAGGTACGGTGACGATCGTATTGTCGAAATTCTGGACTTTGATGACCGTCAGCGAGATGTCGGTCACGGTGCCGTTGATGCCGTTCTGGGGCATCTCGATCCAGTCGCCGATGCGCAGCATGTCGTTCTCGGAGATCATCACGCCCGCGACCAGCCCCAGGATAGGGTCCTTGAATACCAGCATCAGGACGGCCGTGAAGGCGCCCAGCCCCGTAATCAGGTTGACCGGCGACTTGTCGATCAGGATCGAGACGACGACGATGACCACGACGCAGGAGAAGATCACCTGAAAGATCTGGATGAATCCCTTGATCGGACGGTTTTTCAACTGTCCGTCGTTTTTCAGCGTGTCGCCCACGGTGTTCAGGATCGCGTTGACGGAGATCATCAGCACGATGAAGAAGTAAATCCACGTGACCCGTTCGCTTACGGTGAACCACGCGGAGTCGGTGGCGAAGGCGAAGGGCAGCAGCGCGGAGACGATCAGGGGCGGAATGAGCGCCGTCGATTTGCGGAAGACGCTGTACCGGAACAGCGAATCGAAGAAATCGAGGTGTTTGCGTTTGAGGATCTTCCTGGCCGCGCGGACGAGCAGGAGGTGGACGACGGCCGCCACGACGAACGCGATCGTGACGATGCACACGAGAAACAGGATCTCGTCCAGTTTGTCGAGCAGGTGGCGCGGAATGCCTATCCATGAAAGGAGGTTTTTGATGCCGAGCAACAGGGTTCGGGCGAATTCGTTCGTATTCATATCGGTTCGGTAAGCGGCACGCCTTTCGGCGGGCGGCGGGGCGTTTTCCCTGCCGGAACGCAAAGAATATGCCTTACCCGAAACGGGATCGCAGCCGAAACGCTCCGGCGGATTTTCAGGCGGTGCCACCGCCTGCGGGATACGAGTTTCGGTTGAAAAGCGTATCTTTGCCGTGCGGCCGCTCACATGCGGCGCCCGACGGACGATGAAAGAGAGTTGGAAACCCGGCACGATGATCTATCCGCTGCCGGCCGTGCTGGTGGGGTGCGGCGATGCGCCCGACAACTGGAACCTGCTGACCGTGGCGTGGACGGGGACGGTCTGCACCGCACCGCCGATGTGTTACGTCTCGGTGCGTCCCGAACGCCACTCCCATGCGCTGATCGCGCGCACGGGCGAGTTCACGATCAACCTCACCACGGCTGCCATGGCGCGTGCCGTCGACTGGTGCGGCGTCCGTTCGGGTCGTGACTACGACAAATTCCGCGAGACGGGACTCACGCCCCTGCGCGGCGCGGTCGTGGCGGCTCCGGCGTTGGAGGAGTCGCCCGTCGTCGTCGAGTGCCGCGTGCGGCAGATCCTGCCGCTCGGGTCGCACGACATGTTTCTGGCGGAGGTCGTCAACGTGCTGGTCGATGACCGCTACATTGATTCCGCCACGGGGCGTTTCGATCTGGAACGAGCGGGGCTGGTGGCCTATTCGCACGGCGAATATTTCCGGCTGGGCGAGCTGATCGGCCATTTCGGCTGGTCGGTGCGGCGCCGCAAGATCATCGTCCGCGAACGAAAAGGCCGTCGCTGAACGACGGCCTTCCCGCGCGGCTGCCGGCGGTCACGGTTCGATTCCGTAGAGGCGCGACCATTCGCCTCACGGGTGGTAACGTTCGCCCGTCGGCTTTGGAAATAGACGGTGAACCGTTCGACCTCCTGCGGCGATTCCCGCGGCGAAACGATCTCCATAATAAACGGTATTCCCTTCCCGATCAGTATTTGTGTTCCGCCTCCTCGACCTCGCGTTCCGAGATCGGGCGGGTCAACGCCCTCCACGCATACCAGATGTAGGCCGCGACGAAGGGGATCAGCAGCGAGACGACGCTCATCACTTTGAGTGTGAAGAGACTCGACGAACTGTTGGTGATTGCCAGCGAAGACTGCATGTCCGTCAGCGACGGGTAGTAGCAGGTATCGTTCCAGCCCGCCAGCAGCAGCAGTGCCAGCACCGTGAGGATCGTTCCCGCGCCGCTGAACCAGATCGCCCGCCGGCTGCCGTTGCGCCCGCCGCTCCAAAGTCCCCACAGCACCGCAGCGACGCCTGCGAGCAGTACGATAGCGACAGCCGGCATCGCCAGCAGATTGTGCAGGTATTTGTAAGGTTCGATGCTCACCGTGCCGGAGGCAGGGTCGATCGCCCGACCGTCGGAGCAGAGCAGCCACCCGAAGAAGGCGAGGAACGCGGCCAGAAAGAGCAGCGAATAGCCGCACGACAGGCGTCGCGCACGCAGCCGCAGCGTCTCGTCGTCGAGATTGTTGAGGAAAAAGTGGAGCGCCAGCACCCGCGAAAGGGCGAAGACGGCTACTCCCAGCAGCAGATTGCGTGCGTCCGTCAGCGCTTCGAGACCGTGCCACGGCGTCGCCCATTGCGATATGGCCGTGTCGCCGCCCACGGCGGCCATGTTCATGCGGTTGACGGTGAACTCCGCGCCGGTGAAGAATGTGCCCACGGCGACGCCCAGCAGCAGCGGCCCCGCCACGCCGTTGAGTACCAGAAAGGCCTCGTAGGTGCGTTGGCCGAGTACGTTGGACGGTTTGCGGCGGTATTCGTAGGAGACGGCCTGCACGACGAAGACCAGCAGAATGGCCATCCAGACGTAGAATGCGCCGCCGAACGATGTCGAGTAGAATAACGGGAAGGAGGCGAAGAACGCGCCGCCGAAGGTGACGAGCGTCGTGAAGGTGAACTCCCATTTGCGGCCGAGCGCGTTGACGACCAGGTCGCGTTCGGCTTCGGTGCGCCCCATCGTGTAGAGCAATCCCTGACCGCCCTGTACGAAGAGCAGGAAGACCAGCAACGCCCCCAGCAGGGAGATGAGGAACCACCAGTAGTGTTGCAGAAAGAGCAGTGTGTCCATAGTCGTTATTCGTTAGGTCCGATCTTGATCTGGCGCAGCATGATGGCCAGTTCGGCCGCCAGCAGCACCGTGAAGAGCGCGAGGAAGATGAAGAATGTGACGGCCACGGGCGTGGCGGCGATGTGCGACCCCGACACGCAGGCAGGCAGCAGGTTCTGGATCGTCCACGGCTGGCGTCCCACTTCGGCGACGATCCAGCCCGCCTGCGAGGCGAGGTAGGCCAGCGGGATCGACAGGATCATCACCCGCAGCAGCCAGCGTTTGCCTGCGAGCCGGTCGCGGCGGTTGAGCCACCACACGACGGCACAGAGCAGGATGAAGAAACAGCCTGCACCGACCATGACGCGGAACGAATAGAAGACCAGCGGCACGTTGGGCACCGTCTCCTGGGGCGAGCGGAGATAACCGTAGCCGAAGTAGGCGTAGTAGTCGCGCAGGAAGGCCGCCCCTTCGGGCGTCGAGGCGTCGAAAAGCCGTTCGACCTCGTGCATCGCGGCTTCGTCGCCCTTTTCGCGCGCTTCGTGATAGCGGCCCAGCTGGTCGATCGCACGGCGTCCGCGCGACATTTTCTCGGCCGTGGAGAGGATGCCCCGCTCCTCGTTGCCGTAAACCAGATCGTTGATCCCCGGCACGAAGGCGTCGGCCGAGCGGAAACTCATCAGCGAGAGGAGCTTGGGGATGCCGATCTTGAAGTAGAAGGCGTTGTCGTCGCAGGTGCGCTGCCCTTCGGGGCGCAGCAGGCCCACCACCGTCAGCGGCGCCCCCTCCTCGCCGTCGTAGAGCGCCTCCATGGCCGCCAGCTTCATCGGCTGCACGCGCGCCACGATCGCACCCGAGCGGTCGCCCGAAAAGGCCGCCACGAGGGCGAAGACCAGTCCGAAGACCGACGCCAGCGCGATGCTGCTGCGCGCCATGCGGCGGTGGCGTCCGCGCAGCAGGTACCACGCGCTCACGCCCATGACGAAGATCGCCGCCAGGAGGAACGACGAGGTGACCGTATGCGAGAACTTGTTGATCGCCACGGGCGAGAAGAGTACGTCCCAGAACGAATCCATCTCGTTGCGCACCGTGGCGATGTTGAACGAACATCCGACGGGATACTGCATCCAGCTGTTGGCCACCAGAATCCACAGCGCCGAAAGGTTGGCGCCGATGGCCGTGAGCCACGTGGCCGAGAGGTGGAAGCCGCGGCTCACCTTGTCCCAGCCGAAGAACATCACCGCCACGAAGGTCGATTCGAGGAAGAAGGCCATGATCCCCTCGATGGCCAGCGGCGCACCGAAGATGTCGCCCACGAAGTTGGAGTAGTTCGACCAGTTGGTGCCGAACTCGAATTCGAGAATCAGTCCCGTGGCTACGCCGATGGCGAAGTTGATGCCGAACAGCCGCATCCAGAACTTCGTCGTGCTGCGCCAGAAGGGGTCGCCCGTGCGGTAGTAGCGGGTCTCCATCAGCGCGCACAGGACGCTCAGACCGAGCGTCAGCGGGACGAAGAGCCAATGGTAAATGGCCGTCAGGGCGAACTGCGCCCGCGACCACTCCACGCTTTGTAGCATTTCCGAAACCATACGCTTTTCAGTTTTGCGTTTCCAATCCGTGCTTTATCAGTTCGTTGCGCACGATTTCGCCGCGCTCTTCGGCGCTCTTGCCGCCCAGGACGTCGGGGAAAAAGAGCAGCCGCAGGACGACGAACAGGATGAAGAGTTTGATGAGGATAATCGCCCACAGCGTCCGTCCGAGCGTCATCTCCCGGAATCCGTCGTAGTAGAAACGGAAGATGCGGACGGGCAGCGGTCGGCGGTCGGCGTTTTTCATCGGGCGCAACATACTGAGTCTTACGAAACGAAAGATACTGATTATTTTCGAACCGTCAAAAAATTTGCCGAAAAAGAGCGGTGCGGCCGTCTTCGGCGGGAAAACCGAAGGAGCGGTCGGATGCGGCGCAGCGGGGCGGCTTCCGCGTTATTCCAGCTGCCGGTAATAGTACAGTTCGTCCGTTTCGGAGAGTTCGGGGTGGAAGATGTGCACCAGATCCGCCAGCACGCGGTCGGGACGCAGTACGCCCGATTCCCAGAAATCGCTGCCGCCCGCCGCGTTGCGGCGGCGGTTGTTGTCGTAGACGCGCCCCTCGCGCACGGGAGGCGTGTCGGCCAGCCGGGGATTCTGCCGGCGCACTTCGTCGAGCGTGTTGCAGCCGCTCACGTTGAGCCAGAAATCGGATTTGCTCGTGAGGTAGTAGGCCTGCTCGATGTCGATCGGCAGCGTCTGCGTGGCCGTGTTCTCCTCGAAGACGTACCGTGCGCCGGCATCTTCGAGGAGCCGCACCATGTAGCTGTTGCGCGCCGGCATGAACCAGGTGTCGCGGTAGGGGGTGTTGAGCATCACGCGCGGCCGTGCGGCGGTCTGCTGGGCGAGGGCACGCAGCCGTTCGTAGCGTTCGGGGATGGCGGCGAAGAGGCGGGAACCCTCCGTGCGGAGTCCTGCGATCTCGGCGGCGACGACCACCCATTCGCTCTTGCCCAGCGGCGACTCCTCGCAGTGCTCGCCCATGTAGAGGTAGGGGATGCCCAGCTCGCGCAGTTTTCCCGTGAGCGCCGTGTCGGCTCCGCCGATGCCGAAGAGCATCACCAGGTCGGGGCGCAGCGCCATGAGCCGTTCGAAATCGACGTTGCTGTCGAATCCCACGTCGGCGGCCTCCCCGCGGGCGATGCGGCGGCGGAGCGTTTCGTTGATCAGGTATTGCGCTCCGGAGACGCCCACCACGCGGTCGGCCGCTCCGAGGGCGTCGAGCATGGCGATGTAGGAGCCCGACATGCAGACCACGCGCCGCGCCTCGTCGCGCAGCACCTGCCCCTCGAAACCTGCGGGGGCCGGTTCGCCGTCGCGGGCGATGAAGAGGTACTGGTCGGTAACCTCGTCGCCGTACCACGGGTTGTGGACGGTGACGAGCGTGCTGCGGCTTCCGGCAGCGCCCGTGATCTCGAATCCCGAGGCGTAGCGGGGCGTGTAGACCGGCAGCGTGAAGTCGCCGATCGGGCGGGCGGCGCGCTGACCGCAGGCGGCCAGCAGCAGGCCGCAGAGCAGGGGGAGGAGGCGTCTCATCGTTTGCGGGTGTGGAATTTGGGTCGGATGTCCAGAAAGATTTCGTAGTTGAGACGGGGCATGGGGCGCGAGAGCACGGTGACGTACTCGACGTTGAAGAGGTTGCGCACCACCCCTTTGAGCGACAGGTCGGCCCATCGCAGCGCGAAGGAGCGTTCGAGCGAGAGGTCGCTCATGTAGTAGGGTTCGAGCCGGCCGGTGCGGAGCGACGTGTCGTTGCTCGTGGTGGTATAGCGTTCGCTGTAATAGTTCCATTTGTAGACGAGCGTCCAGCGGCGCCAGCCCAGCGTCGCCGTGGCGGCCGCGGCGTATTCGGGGACGTAGACCAGCTGTTTGCCGTAGGAGGCGTCGGCGTCGTTGACCGGTTCGCCGTAGTTGATCGAGGGGGTCCATGCGAAGTGGGCGTCGAGGCCGAGCCGCCAGTCGGGCGAGAGGCGCACCGAGGCGTCGACCTTCGTCTCGGCGCCGTAGTTGTGGACTTTGCGGACGTTGCGGGGCGTCCAGTAGCCGCGCCGCGCCTGCACCCAGAGAATCCAGTCGTCGATGTGCGAGTCGAAGAGCGTCGCCTCGCCCCGCAGCGTGTAGCCCTCCGCTTCGCCGCCCAGTGCGAACGATATGCCGCCGTCGTAGGTGAAGCCGTGTTCGGGGCGCAGGTCGGGGTTGCCGCCCGGCTGGTAGTAGCGGTCGTTGAGCGTCGGGTAGCGGTAGTTGCGCGCCACGGAGGCTTTGAGTACCACGTTGCCGCGTTCGGAGACGACCCAGTCGAAGAAAAAGGCGGGGATCAGCGGCACGGCATGGCGGTCGTAGAGTTCGCCGCGCAGGTTGACCGCCAGCCCGATGCGTTCGGTCGGCCGCCATTTGGCCGAGAGGTGCCCCGACAGCTCCACGCGGTAACGGTCGTAGACGTCGCCCTCGTGGTAGGGGCTCTTGTCGCTGCAATCGACCATCGGAACGTGTAGCGCGACGTTGCCCGTGAAGAGCCAGCGCCGGCCGACGTAGTATTCGGCTTCGAACTGTCCGTAGGGAGTATGCAGATAGCTGCGGCTCAGCGTCAGGTCGCTCTGCGCTCCCTGTGCGTTGCGTTGCCGGAAGTCGTAGGCCGAGGCGGTGTAGGCGTAGCCGAGTTTCGCTCCCAGTTTGAGCCGCTCGCGCAGCTGTTCCCACGAGGCCACGGCGCGCAGCGTCTGTTCGCGTTGTTCGTTGAGGATCGTCACGTCGTCGCGGTAGTCGGTCGAGAGGAAGGGCAGCCCGCGTTTCGAGCGGAGGTACCACGCCGAAAGGCCGTAGCGCGTGCCGTCGCCGCGATTGTAGTAGAGTTCCTGCAACAGGTGCAGGTCGCGGAAGTAGCCGCTGCGGTTGCGCTCGACGGGGTGGTAGGTGTCGACCACCGCGCCGTCGGGGCCGTAGACGAGCTCCATCTTGTCGTAGTTGGTGTAGCGGAAGTCGTTGTCCGAGGTGGAGTAGACCGCGCGCGTCGAGGCGCTCCACCGCTGGCCGCCGTAGCTTACGCGCAGGTATTGGTCGAAGGTCGAGAACGATCCGACGCCCTGCACGTATTGCGTTTGCCAGCCCCGCTGCGCGGACGGGCGGGTGCCGAGCACGACGGCGCCGCCCAGTGCGCCGCCCGTGACGCCGATCGACGAGGCGCCGTGCAGCAGCGTCGCGGCGTCGATGAAGAACGCGGGGATCATCGAGAAGTCGACCGTGCCGAGCATCGGCGAGTTGATCCGCATCCCGTTCCACGTCACCTGCGTGTGCGAGGGCGACGTGCCGCGGAATTCGGCCGTCGCGAGCGTGGCACGGCCGTAGCTCTTGATGAAGAGGTTGGCGTTCTGCGTCAGCACGTCGGCCATCGAGAGCGAGATGTTGTCGTGCAGCACGGTCGAATCCAGCTGCGTGCGCTGCACGCCGATCTCCTTCATCGTGCGGCGGGTCACCACCGGCACCTCCTCGATCGGGAGCGACCACGCGGGGCGCTCCTCCTGCGCGGCGGCGAGCAGCGGGAGAATGAGCAGCGGAAGGAGCGTGAGGCGGCGCATGGGTTATTCGGTTTCTCGGTCGATAAGGTGGTAGTCGACGATGTGGTGCACCTCGGTGGAGGTTTCGCCCAGCAGCGCGGTCTTGCCCATCTGGCCGGTCTGTATCTTCACGAAGTCGATGTATTTCAGGTCGGCGGGCCGGCCGTCGAAGGTGCGGGCGTTGCTCAGGCGGAAAAGACAGAACTGCCCGTCGTAGTCGCTTTTGCCCGCGTTGTCGGCATAACCCCAGTCGTAGGGAGGAACGACGGTCTGCCCCGAAGCGTCGATGTACGAGCGGTCCAGCAGGCGCGTGCCGTAGAAGGTGCACTCTCCTTCGGGCAGCCACGGCTGATAGTAGCTGTCCGAAGGGTTCCAGTAGGCGTTGTGGTCGATCGTGCCCCCTCCGCCGCGGTTGTCGCGCCAGACGACGGCGGCCTGCGCGCGCGTAGGCTGATAGTAGGTGACCGAATAGTCGTAGATCGTTTCAGCGCTGTCGTACTCCGAACCGGCCAGTTCGTACCACGTGTCGTTGGGTTCCCCGTCGCCGTTCTCGTCCTGTGCGACCCAGACGACGCCCGGCTCCGACTGGTAGGAGTAGGGATTGCCGCGGATGGCCAGGTCGACCCCGCCGCCGCTGTTGTCGACGCTGTGGTCGAAGCCTGCGACGACGTAGCCGCCCCACGCTCCCAGCGAGATCATGTAGTTGATGTCGAAGCGCGATTGCACGTAGGCGCACGCTTCGGCCATCGTCGTGGCGGTGAAGAGCGGGCCGTACATGTAGCCGCTCACCCACAGTCCGGGCGCGGGCAGGTACTCGAAGACGCGGACGGTCGACGCCCGGCTCGCGGCGTCGGCGGGCCGGTAATAGGTGCCTTCGGCAGCACAGACGTTGACCGACAGTGTTTGCGAGCGGGTCGCATAGCTGTTGCGCATGGTGACCGTCACTTCGTGCGGTCCTTCTTCGAGGGCTTCGAAGCGGTATTCGAGCTGCGCTCCGCGTTGTCGCTCCGTGCCGTCGACCTCCCAGATGTATTCGGCGTCGAAGGCATTGACGGGGTTCCACCCTTTCAGGCGGATCGTGCGTCCCAGCGCGACGTTATAGACCGTCTGGGGAAATTCCCACGAGAAGGGCATCTGCTCCGGAGACAATACTTTTACAGTGAACGAGACCGAGTCCTCGCCGTCGTCGTTCGCGGCGCTGAACGTCACTTCGTAGTCGCCGCATTCGTGCCGCCGGAAAAGGTACTCCGCCGCTTCGCCGACCGTTTCTCCGTCGATCGTCCATCGGAAGCGCGCCGTCTGGCCGTTCTCGACGGTGGGAGCGATCGTCAGTTCGGCGTCGGCCGCGACGGTGAACCCTCCGACGGGTTCGATGAGCGTGATGCAGGGCGCTTCGAGCGCGTCGACCCGCACGCGCAGTTCGTCCTCGGCGGCGCCGTAGTCATTTTCGACGCGCAGCGAGAGGTAGTAGATGCCGGCCTTGTCGCGCCGGAAGACGTAGGAAGCTTCGCGGCAGACCACCTCGTCGTCGCACGTCCAGGTGAAGCGCGCCCCTTCGGCGTTGGTATAGCTCGGGGCGATGAGCAGTTCGTGCCCCGCCTTCACGCGGTAGCGGGCGTTGGCCTCCTGCTGCGTAATGGTGGGTTGCAGTGCCGAGGTGTCGGTTTGTTCGTCCCCGCCGCAGGCGACGGCGAGCAGTGCGGCGAGCAGGGAGAGCGTCTTTCTCATGGCGGTTTCCTATTTGAATGCGAAGGCGCTGGGTAGCATTCCCACGCCGAACGAGTCGACCAGTTCGGCGCTCTGACCGGTGTCGCGGTAGCGGTAGACCACGCCCGGCTGTTCGAAATCGATCGCGTCGCCCACGTAGATCTCCCCGCTCGTGGGATCGACCGCCAGACCGTAGATCTGGTGCCGCCGCTCGTTGGGGATCAACGGCCTGACGGGAGCGTGCGCGGCCGTGACCGACATCTTGCAGATGCCGTCGTTGATGAAGTAGAGCACGTCGCCCGCACCGTTGATGCAGAGCTCCGAGGGATACTCCTCCTTTTCGAAGACGAACTCCTGTTCGACGCGCCAGGTCGCAGCGTCGATGCGGTAGAGACAGGGTTCGGTCTGCCCGTATTCGCTGCCGGCGTAGCCGCCGTCGGTCAGCGCCCACAGTTTGCCGTTGCGGTCGACGACCAGCGAATTGGGCTGGATGCTCCGCAGTTCGATTTCGTGCACCACCTTGTCCTGGTCGGAGTCGATGACCAGGATCTTGTTGCTGTACGACCAGCAGTTGACGAAGACCCACTTGTCGTACTGCGCCATCTGTTCCGTGGAGTTGTAGCTGCCCGTCGACGGAGTCTGACCGGTGTGGATGGCGCCCGTTATCTTGCAGGTGCGGGGGTCGAAGATGGTGATGTAGGGGCTGAACAGGTCGGTCACGTAGGCTTTCGTGTCGCTCAGGAAGTGGATGTAGCGCGGCGCGACGATGTGGTTGTTCTCGTCGGGGTGCTGGCTGCTCGCCGCTTCGAGCTTCCCCTCGACGCGGAAGGTGTCGGCGTCGATGGCCCAGATCACGCCCGAATTGCTTATCGGGATGAAGACGCGCCCTTCGCGCAGGAAGATCGATTGCGCCACGTCGCCCAGTTTGGCGCCGTTGGCACGGTAGAAGACTTCGTTCTGCACCGTGCGTGCGGCGGGGTCGTAGTAGGAGAGCGAGGCGTTGCCGGCGTTCATGTTGCCTTCGCAGAGGCAGAAGACCCCCGCGCTGCCGCCCGTGTCGAAATCCTCTTTTTCAGCCGGCCCCGAACTTTCGCAGGCTGCCAGCAGCAATACGGCGCACCATGCGGCCGCTATCGTTCCGAATCGTATCATAGTCGTCGAACTTTGTCGTATCGGACGGGATCGCGGCGGCGGGAGAGAGGAGAGGGATCGGTCTGGCAGCAGGTCGCGCAAGCAGTGTGCGCATTCGGCTTCCGGCCCGTACCCCGCAGGCGTGAATCCGTCTTTTCGGGCCGAAAGCAGGTCTTCTGACTTTTCCTTCTGCGACGCCTTCCCGATCGGAATCAGTGGCCTGAACGTGTCGCGGAGTACATCCGTCGCTCGGGACGGATGCCGGAATTTACAGCAGCGGGAACTGTTCGGGAGTTACACCCGATTCCCTTTTCATCCGGGTGCAGCGAAGCTTCGCCGCGCCGTTGGAACTCTCGGCGAGGCAAAAATACGAAGAATTTTCCAGAAAGCGGCTTTTTACGGAAAAAAAGCGGCGACCTCTCGAAAAGATCGCCGCAGAAGGGTTGCGGATCGTGCCGTCGGTACCGGATTCCGTCATTCGGCGAGGTGCCAGCCTGTCGTCCCGTGGTGTTCGGGGCAGCCGCCTTCGTGATGGTGTGCGCAGGCGTCGCCCGAATCGGCGATCCGGCCGGCCAGATAGGCCGCGACGACCTCCTCGACAGGCCCGTGGCAGCCGCGGATGACGGCGATACCGTTGCGTTGGAGGACGTTTTTCGCCCCGTCGCCCATGTTGCCGGCGAGCATCACGTCGACGCCCATGGCGTGCAGGCGGGGGGCGATGTCGGATTTACAGCCGCAGCCTTCGGCGGCGGGTAGCGTCTGGCGGCCGGCGATGCGGCGGTCGGCGTCGAGCGTGAAGATCGTGTAGCATTCGCAGTGGCCGAAGTGGTCGTCGACCGCGCCGTTGCGGGTCGGAAGTGCGATTTTTTCCATGATGACAGTATTAACAGGGTTATATGTTGTATTCGGTTGTCCGAGTATCTCGGAGTCTTCATTGCGGCGGCAGGCCGGACAGCGGGGTGTTCCGGTGTGGATGCGCCGGCAGTGCGGGCAGCGGTACCAGCGTTCGGAGTGGCAGACCTTTCCGCCTTCGATGCGCAGCGGCCGCCCTTCGACGAGCGCGGCGGCGAGCGTGCGGCGGGCACGGTCGTAGAGACGCGTGCAGGTGGGGCGGGAGATGCCCATGCGCTCGGCCGCCGCGGCCTGTGTCAATCCCTGGTGGTCGATCAGGCGGATCGCTTCGTATTCGTCGTACCGAAGCGTGACGGCTTCGGGAGCGACGCTATCTCCGCCGACGGGACGCATTCCCGCGACGGCGGGCGGTTGGGCGATGTAACAGCATTTGCGGGGACGCGGCATGATAAAAAACTCGTTTCCGCAAAGTTATTAATTATGAACATAAGTTCAAAATAAATTATGGAAAATACGCTATGTTATCGTTTGTCCGAAGGTGCAGGGGAGCTTCGGTCGTGCGAAAATCCGGTTCGCTGCGGGGCGTTTCTTCGGGCGAAGGTTTGGATATTTCGTAAAAAAGGCCTATTTTTATCTCCTAATCCGTGAAGACTTTTATGCCGATCAAGTTCTTGTACAGCCTGTTTTGTCTCCTGACCGGAGTGCTTTCGGCGATGTCGTCGCGTGCCGCCGGTCCCGGTGTCATCAACCTGCTGCCGTCCGATTATCGGGCGGCCAACAAGAACTGGGCGGTGGCCGAAGACGATGCGGGAACGCTCTATGCCGGCAACGACAAGGGGCTGCTCGAATTCGACGGCCTGCAATGGCGGTTGTACGAACTGCCCCGCGCCTCGATCGTGCGTTCGGTGGCCCCGCTGTCGCACGACGTGATCTTCACGGGCGGGTTCGAGGAGTTCGGGCGCTGGGATCGCGACGCTTCGGGTGCGCTGCGCTATACGTCGCTCGTTCCGGCTCAGCGCAATCCCCGCTTTTCGGACAGCGATTTCTGGAAAATCTACATCACGCCGCAGGGGGTGTTGTTTCAATCGTTCCACGGCATCTACCTTTATGATTACGAGCGCGTCCGCCGCCTGACGGGCGAGATGAACATGCTCTTTCTTCTGCGTGCGGGCGACGAGTTCTGGGTGCAGGAGATGGGCGGCCCGCTCTATCGGATGCGGCAGGAGTCCTTCGAGCGGCTGCCCGACAGCGAACGCTTCTCGACGACGACCGTGCGGGTGCTGCTGCCCGGGCCGCACGAGGGCGAATGGATCGTGGGGACGGGTACCGACGGATTGTGGCGCTACGACGGCGAACGGTTCACGCCGTGGAGTCCGGCGCTGTCGGAGCGGTTGCGGCGCGACGAACTCAACTGCGGCATCCGAACCTCGCGCGGCACCTATCTCTTCGGGACGCTTTTCGGAGGATTGTACGAGGCCGGTGCCGACGGACGGCTGCTCGCGGTTCTTTCGACCGAAAACCGGCTGCTCAACAACAGTGTGATGGCGCTCGCGGAGGATGCGCAACAAAATGTCTGGGCGGCGCTCGACCGGGGACTTTCGTTGCTGCTGTTCTGCGAAGGGGTGGATTACCATACCTACAACAAGTGGGCGGCCGGTTCGCTCTACGACGCCTGCCGCTGGCAGGGGAAGTTGCTGCTGGCTACCAACCAGGGGGTCTTCGCCGTCGACGAGAGCCGTCTGGCGACGGGCGTCGATCCCTCCGATTTCCGCCCCGTGGCCGGCCTGAGCGGTCAGGCGTGGTCGTTCGACCTGCTCGACGGGCGGCTCTACGTGAGCCACAACACGGGCGTCACCGAACTCCGTCCCGATTTTTCGCTGGTACGCCGTTCCGACATGGGCGGTTACGGGTTGCGGCGGGTGAAACTGGGCGAAAAGAGCCGCACCTACTACGCCTCCTATTACAAATTGCGGCTGCTCGACGACGACGGTACGATGCACGAGGTCGACGGACTGGACGAATCGGTCTACCGCATCGAGGCGGATTATATGCGCAACCTCTGGCTCGAACATCCGTCGAAAGGGGTCTACCGCTGCCGCATGAGCGACGACGGCCGGCGCATCGAGGAGCGGACGCTCTACGGAGGCGGTGCGGGCGACGGACTGCCCTACAAACTCCATTTGCTGCGCGTGGGCGGCCGCGTGGCGCTCATGGGCGACGACAGGTTTTTCCGTTACAACGAATATACGGACTGCATCGAGGCGGATACGGTGCTTGATGCGGCGTTCCGCACGGTGGAGGACATCCGCCGCGTGATTCCCTATGCCGACGAACGGTTCTGGGTCATCACCGGCAGCGGTGTCTGGAAATTGCGTTACGACGGCCGGCGCAGTGCCGAATTGACGCCTTGCGCCGGCATTCCGGTCGATAACATGATCTACGGGTACGAACAGGTGGCGCGGCTCGACGATTCGACCTGTCTTTTCTGCGGGGACAACGGCTTCGAACTCGTCTCATCGCAGGCCGTCGAAATCCCCCCCCCTCCGATTCCTCCGCTACTCGAATCGCTGCGTGCGTCGGGGCGCCGGGGCGATGAGGCGTGGTACGATCTCTCGGCTGCGGTCGAGATTCCTCACCAGCGCAACTCGGTGACTTTCCGCTACGCTCCGCGTCGGGGCGCGGTTCCCGGTCTGCGTTTCCGCCACCGCCTGACGGGCATGGAGAGCGCATGGTCGGAGTCCGACCGGACGGGAACGGCCGATTACGCCCGTTTGCCGCAGGGGCGCTACACCTTCGAGGTCGCCGTGGGCGACGTGTTCGGCCGCTGGTCGGAACCCGCCCGTTTCCCGTTCGTCGTTCTCACGCCCTGGTACGCTACCGGCTGGGCCTATGCGGGCTACGTGCTGCTGCTGGCCTTCACTTTCTATTGTCTGTGGCTGTTGGTGATGCGTTTCTATCGCCGGCGTTACCTGCGGCGTCTGCGCTTGCAGGAGATCGTCGCGTTGCGGCGCGCCAACCGGGAGCTGACCCGGCAGATCGAGACGCGCGACGCCGAGATCGTGGCGCAGAGTTCGACGCTCATCGGGCGCAACGAGATCATCCTGCGCCTGCGCGACATGGTCAACGAGTTCCAGCAGAAGCAGGGCAGCCGCACGACGGCGCCCCTGTGGCAGAAAGTCAACGCCTATGTAAGCAGCAAACTCGATACGGAGAGCGACTGGACGCTGTTCCTGATCAAGTTCGAGCAGAAGCACTCTTCCTATTTCCGCATCATGAAGGAACGCTTCCCCGACCTGACGACCAGCGATCTGCGTCTGAGCGCCTGCCTGAAAATGAATCTTTGTACCAAGGAGATCGCCTCGCTGATGAGTCTGTCGGTGCGGGCGGTCGAGAACGGCCGTTACCGGCTGCGAAAGAAACTCGGATTGACTTCGGCCCAGAATTTGAACGAATTCCTCTTGCATATCGATTCGCAGGAGTCGGGGCCGGAGGATGATGAGAAGTAGAATTTCGATTTTTAATCGGTTGATTTCAAATTATTTCATTGTTCTTTGAGAGGTAATTGAGAGGCAGTGGAAGAGTCTTTTTCGAGGGTGGAGTAGTCGGAGTGTAGCCGCTTTTCCCCGCGATTTTTCCGAACCTTTTAATTTTGTTTTCGTAAAAACTTTTCCGGGCGACGCTTCGGCGGATTCCGTTCCGCATTTCCCTGCCGAGGCGCGGAGCCCACAGTAGAAACATAAACCTAAAATTGCAATGAAAAAGAATCGACCAGAGAGTTGCGGCGTCGGCCGCCTCTTGTTCAAGGCGTTTGTATCGGTCGTTCTGCTGCTCGCGGCCTCCGTATCGGGCGCCTTCGCGCAGAGTACGATCGATGTAACGGGAAAAGTCATCGATGCGGACGGGCAGCCTGTCGTAGGCGCCAGCGTCGTGGTCGCGGGGACGTACACGGGTACGACCACGGGCGCGGACGGCGGTTTCGCACTGAAAGCCCGCGAGGGGCAGGAGTTGGAGGTTTCGTTCATCGGTATGTCCACGCAGCGCGTGCCCGTATCGGCCGTGCCGGTTACGGTGACGCTCGAAAGCGAGTCGACGATGATCGAGCAGGCCGTGGTGATCGGTTACGGTACGGCCAAGAAACGCGATCTGACGGGTTCGATCGTCAACGTCGACGCCGCGACGATCGCCAACCGTCCGGCGTCGAACCCGCTGGCCTCGTTGCAGGGCCGCGTGGCCGGTGTGCAGATCACCAATTCGGGTCGGGCCGGACAGGATCCCGAAATCCGTATCCGCGGTACGAACTCGATCAACGGCTTCGCACCGCTCTATGTGGTGGACGGAATGTTCACCGACAACATCAACTACCTCAATGCGAATGATATCGAATCGTTCGAGATTCTGAAAGACCCCTCGTCGCTGGCTATCTTCGGCGTGCGCGGCGCCAACGGCGTCATCATCGTCACGACCAAACGCGCCAAGATGGGGCAGACGGTGGTGAACGTCAACCAGTCGGTGGGCGTGAAGCACGTGGGGCACCGCATGTCGCTGACCAACGGGCCGCAGTTCAAGGAGCTCTACAACGAGCAGCTTTCGAACATGGGCGGCGATCCGTTCGACTATACCTATTATCAGGCCAATACCGACTGGCAGGACGCCATCTTCCAGAATGCCATGATCAGCCAGACGACGGCCAGCATCATGGGCGCCAACGAAAAGAGCAACTTCTATCTGGGCGTGGGCTACACCTACGAGCAGGGCAGCATCGTGGGTGAGGAGATGCAGAAGGTGACCGTCAATTTCAGCGACGAGTACAAGATGAAGGACTGGCTCAAATTCGGCGTGCAGATGAACGGCGCCTACATGTTACCGGCCGATGCGAAGAACGTGACCGGCGCCATCCATGCGGCTCCGATCTCGCCGATCTACGACGATGCGACGGGCGGCTACTACAAACTGCCTTCGTTCCAGAGTTCGCAGATCTCCAACCCGATGATCGACATCGAGGAGTTCGCCGCCCACAACAAGGCGCAGAACTACCGCTTCGCAGGCAATGTCTACGGCGAGATCAATTTCCTGCCCGAACTGAAATTCCGCGCCGCCTTCTCGATCGACTACCTGTCGAACAATTCGCGGCTCTTCACGCCCGTGAAATACGAATACGATCCCGATCTGGGGACGATCAACGCCCGCAGCGACCGCGAGTCGCTGTCGCAGACGAAGTCCAACACGCTCAATGCGCAGCAGGACTACATCCTCACCTATGCGAAGACCTTCGCCGACAAGCACGACCTGACGCTGATGGCCGGTCTGACGACCAACTTCACCAACTACGAGGAGCTCACCGGCGGCCGCAGCCAGAACGTCGCTTCGGCCGACCTGCCGATTCCGAACGATCCCGACAAGTGGTGGATCTCGTCGATCGGCGACACGGCGTCGGCGACCAACGGCGGCTCGCAGTACCGCAAGTTCACGATGTCGTACCTGTTCCGTGCGCTCTACAACTACAACCGCCGCTACCTGGTCAACTTCTCGTTCCGCCGCGACGGTGCGTCGGTGTTCAAGTACACGGGCAACACGTGGGACAACTTCTACTCGGTCGGTGCCGGATGGATCATGTCCGAAGAGAATTTCATGCGCAACCAGCATGTGATCGACTACTTGAAGATCAAGGGGTCGTACGGCGTGCTGGGTAACCAGAACGTCGGTACCGAGGGCGGCAATTATCCCGCGTTCCCGACGCTCAACTCCTCGAACGCCATCTTCGGCGACAACATCATCTCCTCCTATGCGCAGGCCTATCTGGCGACGAATCTGCGCTGGGAGAAGACCAAGGCGTGGGAAGTGGGCTTCGAGATGCAGATGTTCAACCAGCGCCTGCACATCGAGCCGACCTATTACAGCAAGAAGACCGAAGACCTGATCTGCTACCTCGAATCGTTCATGGGCGCGCAGGACGGTCTGATCAATTCGGGTTCGATCCGCAACCGCGGCTTCGAGCTGTCGGGATCGTGGAGCGACACGATCGGCGACGATTTCCGCTATACCGTTTCGGGTAACCTGACCACGATCGACAACGAGGTGCTCACGTTGGGCAAGACCTACTATCAGGGCGACAAGAGCGTGGCCGTATCGGAACCGGGCAAGCCCATCGGTTATTTCTACGGCTACGAGGTCGAGGGCATCTACCAGAACAAGGCCGACATCGCCTCGTCGCCGGAAAACACGCTGGCGGCCGTGGCTCCGGGCGACCTGAAATTCCGCGATGTCACGGGCGACGGCAAGATCACCGAAGCCGACCGTACGATGATCGGCAATCCTACGCCCGATTTCACCTACGGTTACTCGGTCAACCTGCAATACAAGAATTTCGATCTGGGTATCGACTTCCAGGGTGTCTACGGAAACGAGATCTTCAATACGAGCTTCCTGTCGGCATATGCACAGTATAATTATCATACCAAGCGTCTGGGACGTTGGAACGGCGAGGGCACGTCGAACTGGGAGCCGATTCTCGATTCATCGCGCGCCACGCAGATGATGAATTCGAGCTACTTCATCGAGGACGGCAGTTACCTGCGTCTGAAAAACATCCAGCTGGGTTACAGTTTCGGCGACCGGATCCTCAAGAAGATCCGTCTCAAAGCGCTGCGCGTGTTCATGAACATCGACAACCTGGCCACCTGGTCGCACAACACCGGCTATACGCCCGAGATCGGCGGTACGGCCCTTGCGTTCGGCATCGACACGGGCGACACCTACCCCATGCCGACGACCATTACTTTCGGTGTAAACGTGTCTTTCTAAAACAGCATAACCAATGAAAACGATCATAAGAAATCTGAAACTCTGGATCATCGCCGTCGCGGCGGTCGCATCGGCCGCGTGCAGCGACCTGCTCGACCAACGCCCGCAGGGCCAGTGGACTATCGACGACATCGAAGGCGGCGCCTACTTTTCGCAGGTAATGGCGCTCTACACCAAGGCGCGCCACTACAATATCACGTCGGGTATTCCCGCCTTCGCGGTGCATTACTACCGTTCGGAGGATTCGCGTAAGGGATCGACCACGACCGACGGTGCGGAACATGTGCCGATGTACGAGAATTTTCAGTATTCGGCGGCCAATTCGCTGTTGAATCCTTATTGGACGCAGAACTACGAGATCATCAATGCGGCCAATACCGTGCTCGACCAGATGCAGAAGGCGCAGGAGGCCGGTGAACAGCTCGATGAGGCGGAACTGCAATGCGGCATGGAAGCTCGCTTCTTCCGCGGCTGGTGTTATTTCAATCTGGTGCGTGCCTTCGGCGAGGTGCCGCTCGTCGACTTCGCCATCACCAATTCCGACGAGGCCAATATCCCCAAATCGTCGGTGGACAAGATCTACGAGTTGATCGACGCCGATCTGACGGCGGCCGAAGGGCTGCCCCGCCGCTGGGAGTCGAAATATATCGGGCGGGTCACTTACGGCGCCGCACGTGCGTTGCATGCCAAGACTTACGGCCAGCGCGGTCTGTGGTCGCAGATGTATCAGGCTGCCAAGAACGTGATCGATACCAGGGTCTACAATCTCGACACGCCGTTCGACGAGATTTTCCGCGAAGAGGGCGAAAACTCTTCGGAATCGGTTTGGGAGTTGCAGTGCACGGCCACCGTCGCGCAGCCCGCGACCAACGATCTGGGCAGCCAGTTCTGCCAGGTGCAGGGCTGCCGCGGTTCGGGTACGAGCAATCTGGGCTGGGGCTGGCATATGGCCGACCAGTCGATCGTCGACGTGTTCGAAGAGGGCGATCCGCGCCGCGACGAGACGCTGCTCTACTTCTCGACCCCTTCGAAGCCGTGGCCTGCGATCGCTCCGGAGGCCGGCAACGCCCCCTTCAATGAAAAACTCGTATCGCAGGACGGTTTGGACGGTGACTACTACAACAAGAAAGCCTATTGCAGTCCCAAACTGCGCGAATATTACGGCAGCAACGACGGATTCTGGTACAACATTCGTATGATCCGTTACTCGGACGTGGTGCTGATGGCTGCCGAAGCGGCCTGCGAGATGGGCGGCGAGGCGATGATCGAGGAGGCGCTGGATTATCTGGAACAGGTGCGCGCCCGTGCCCGCGGCACCAATACGAACGTGCTGCCCAAGGTGACGACGACCAACCAGTTGGAGTTGTGCAAGGCGATCCACCATGAACGCCACGTGGAGCTGGCGCTCGAATTCGACCGCTTCTACGATCTGGTGCGCTGGCAGGAGTTCAGTATCGCCGGTGCGGAGGACGGTGCTTCGGCCGTGCTCGGCAACAAGGGCTACACCGCCAAGAACAAATACCTGCCGCTGCCTCAGGAGCAGGTCGACGCCTCGAACGGCGTGCTGGTACAGAATCCCGATTATGCTAATTAAAACAAGTCAGATACCATGAAATTCCTCAGATATTTTCCGTTGATTTTGACGACCGCGGCGCTTTTGTCCCTCGGATCGTGCAAACAGGATTTGGGTCAGGATCCTCCCTTCGACTATCCGGATGAGGGCTCGTCGGGCGTACAGCTTCCCGATCCGCTCTACCATTTGGCCTGCGACGACGATCTGTTCCTCGACGGAACGCTCGCGGGCGAGATGAAGACCTTCACCGGCGAGTCGCCGATGTTCGTCGACGGCAAGTCGGGCAAAGCCTACCAGAACGTCGACGGCCAGGCGCTCATCCTGACGCCCGACGCCGCTTCGACGACAGCGCTCAAATCGTTGGGCAGCTACTCGATTTTCATGTGGATCAAGTTCGACGGTACGAACAAGAATGCAGCGGGTCTCTTCTCCATCGGCAACAAGACGATCGAGGTGGCCGACGTCGCCTTCTTCCTCAACAACGGCAACACGACCACTCCGTCGGAGTTCTTCTTCAAGGGATTCATGCAGGCGACCGGTGCGAGCGGCAAGCCCGATGCGTGGTTCGATGCCGGCGACGACGCCAAGATACAGAATATGGCCGGCGTCTGGGCGCATGTCGGCGTGACCTACGACGCAGGGACCTCGACCATCACGCTCTACCACAACGGCGGGGCGGTCTGCGACCGCGTGTTGAAGGACGGAGCCTTCGGTCCGATGACGTTCGACGAGGTGAGCGGCATCTGCCTCGGCGCCTTCCCGTCGCAGGTCGGCCTGGGTTCGGGTGCCGGTTGGACGGCCGAGGCTTCCTTCTATACGGGAGCCATGGACGAGATCTATCTCTACGATCAGGTGTTGACGCCGGCACAGGTGACGGCACTGTACGAACAGGCGAAATAGCAGGGCTCGATTTCTGCATTGATCGGAAGAGGGGACCGAAATCAGGCCCCCTCTTCTAAAAAAACGACGATATATGAAAGGTTTTCCGTTTTTCAAGCCTCTCCTGCCTGCACTGGTTTTGCTGGGTGTCGGCTGCGGCGGCGATTCGACCGACGACCGCACGCCCGCGGGCGATCAGCTGGCGTTGAGTTCGGTTACGATCGGCGGGCAGAGCGGCCTGTCGGATTTCGATGACGTGTCGCCCGACGCCGAGATCGTGCTCGACTTCACGGCGGCGCTCGACGCGGCGACCGTCGAGGCCAATATCTATCTGCTCGACGCCGGAGGCGCGAAGGTGGACGCCAGCGACGTTTACGACGGCGCGAAGCGCGTCACGCTCAAACCCTCCGCCGGGTTGAACGCGTATGCTTCCTACCGGTTGATCGTCGACAGCGGCCTGAAATCGGCTGCCGGGGAGGCGATCCTGACCGGCAAGGTGATCCGGATCCGGACGGGGCTGGACACGAGCGACAAATTCCCGCAGATTTCCGACGAGGAGCTGCTCACCAAGGTGCAGCAGCAGACCTTCCGCTATTTCTGGGAGGGTGCCGAACCGACGAGCGGCATGGCGCGCGAGCGCACCTCGTCGGGCGCGACGGTCACTACCGGCGGGACGGGCTTCGGCGTGATGGCCATGACGGTGGCTGCCGAGCGCGGTTTCGTGACCCGCAGCGAGGCGTGCCAGCGGGTGCAGCGGATCGTGACCTTCCTTGCGGAGCGGGCGACCCCCTATCACGGCGCCTTCTCGCACTGGATCGACGGCCAGACGGGGCAGACGCTTCCCTTCTCGGCCGATGACAACGGTGCCGATCTGGTGGAGACCGGGCTGTTGTTCCAGGGGTTGCTGACGGCGCGCGCCTACTTCGACGGCGCCGATGCGGCAGAGAGCAAGCTGCGCGCCGACATCACCGCCTTGTGGGAGGCCGTCGAGTGGGATTTCTTCACCAAGGAGGGGACGGAGAAGGTGCTCTACTGGCATTGGAGTCCCGACAAGGGCTGGGCGATGAACATGCCGATACAGGGGTGGAACGAGGCCTTGATCGTCTACGTGCTGGCCGCCTCGTCGCCGACGCATCCCATCGGCCGCGAGGTGTATGCCGAAGGCTGGGCGCGCGGTGGTGCGATGCGTAACGGCAAGTCGTTCTACGATACCGTGCTGCCGCTGGGCGAGGATTACGGCGGCCCTCTTTTCTGGGCCCACTATTCCTTCCTGGGGCTGAATCCCCGGGGACTCTCCGATGCCTATGCCGACTATTGGGAGCAGGTGTGCAACCATACCCGGATCAACTACGCGTATTGCGTAGACAACCCCAAGGGGTATGCCGGTTACGGCGCCGACTGCTGGGGACTGACGGCCAGCGATATTCCCGACGGCTACACCGCCTCGTCGCCGACGAACGACCGGGGAGTCATCGCCCCCACGGCAGCCTTGTCGTCGATGCCCTACACGCCCGACGAGTCGATGGCCGCACTGCGCTTCTTCTACTATAAACTGGGCGACAAGTTGTGGAGCGACTACGGGTTTATCGACGCCTTCGATCTCACGACCGGCTGGTTCGACCGGGGAATGCACATTGCCATCGATCAGGGCCCGATCGTGGTGATGATCGAAAACTACCGCACGGGATTGCCGTGGAACCTGTTCATGTCCGATAAGGATGTGCAGAGGGGACTCGCCGAACTCGGATTTACGGTCGAGGCGGGCAGTTGACGCGTGCCGCCACAAGTGATCCGCGACCGTGAAACTCCGTTTTTCGGGAAGCGAAATATTATACCATAAAAAACAGAGATTACGATATGAAAAAAACACTCATTACTCTGCTGGGCATCGTGCTCTGCGGCGCGGCCGTCGCCGTCGAGAAGCCTGCGGGCGCTACGATGGAGCAGTATGTCGACGCGCTGATGCGCCGCATGACCCTCGAAGAGAAGATCGGCCAGCTCAACCTGCCCAGTGCGGGCGACATCACCACGGGTCAGGCCAAGAGCAGCGACATCGCCGAGAAGATCCGCCGCGGCGAGGTGGGCGGTCTGTTCAATATCAAGGGGGTGGAGAAGATCCGCGACGTGCAGCGCATCGCCGTCGAGGAGAGCCGTCTGGGGATTCCGCTGATCTTCGGCATGGATGTGATCCACGGTTATGAGACGACCTTTCCTATTCCGCTCGGCCTGACGGCCACGTGGGACATGGAGGCCGTCGAGCGTGCGGCCCGTATTTCGGCCGTCGAGGCGAGTGCCGCCGGTATCTGCTGGACTTTCTCCCCGATGGTCGACATTGCGCGCGATCCCCGCTGGGGACGTGCGTCGGAGGGCATCGGCGAAGATCCCTTCCTCGGCAGCGCTGTGGCGCGGTCGTTCGTCTACGGCTATCAGGGGCGTGATCCGATGCATTTTGCCACCGACGAGATCATGGGATGCGTGAAGCACTATGCTCTCTACGGTGCTGCCGAAGCGGGACGCGACTACAATACGACCGACATGAGCCGCCAGCGCATGTACAACGAATATTTCCCGCCCTACAAGGCGGCCGTCGAGGCAGGCGTGGGCAGCGTCATGGCGTCGTTCAACGAGGTCGACGGGATTCCCGCCACGGCCAACCGCTGGCTGATGACCACCGTGCTGCGCGAGCAGTGGGGCTTCGAGGGCTTCGTCGTCACGGACTACACGGGCATCTACGAGATGATCGCGCACGGTCTGGGCGATCTGAAAGAGGTGTCGGCGCGCGCCGTCGAGGCGGGTGTCGACATGGACATGGTGAGCGAGGGTTACCTGGGAACCTTGCAGCAGTCGCTCGAAGAGGGGCGTATCCCGCTGTCCGATATCGACCGCGCGTGCCGCCTGGTGCTCGAAGCGAAATTCAAGCTGGGACTTTTCGACGATCCCTACCGTTACTGCGATCCGCAGCGCGCCGCCACGCAGATCTATACGCCCGCACACCGCGCCGAGGCGCGCCGTATCGCGGGCGAGAGCTTCGTGTTGCTGAAAAACGAAGGCGACGTGCTGCCGCTCCGGCGCGAGGGAACGATCGCCGTGGTCGGCCCGCTGGCCGCTTCGCGCGCGAACATGCCCGGCACGTGGAGCGTCGCTACCGACCTCACGAAGCCGCTGACGCTCGTCGAAGGGTTGCAGCAGGTGGCCGGCGAAGGGGTGAAGATCCTCTATGCCAAGGGCAGCAACGTGATCCGCGACGAGGAGCAGGAGCGCTATGCCACGATGTTCGGGCGCGATATTCCGCGCGACGGCCGCACCGACAAGCAGTTGCTCGACGAGGCGCTCGCCGCGGCGGCCGAGGCCGATGTGGTGGTCGCCGCGCTGGGCGAGGCTTCGGAGATGAGCGGCGAGAGCAGCAGCCGGTCGCAGATCGGCATTCCCGACGTGCAGCAGGAGTTGTTGAAGGCGCTCGTGGCGACGGGCAAACCCGTCGTGCTGGTACTCTTCACGGGGCGCCCGCTGACGCTCGAATGGGAGGCCGAGCACGTGCCTGCGATGCTCAACGTATGGTTCGGCGGCACGCAGGCGGCCGAGGCGATCGGCGACGTACTCTTCGGCGACGTCAACCCGTCGGGCAAACTTCCCGCGACCTTCCCGCGCAGCGTGGGGCAGATACCGCTCTTCTACAACCATAAGAATACGGGACGTCCGCTGTTGGGCGACAAGTTCGAGAAGTTCCGCAGCAACTATCTCGATGTGCCCAATACGCCGCTCTATCCCTTCGGCTACGGTCTGTCGTATACGACCTTCGACTACGGCGACGTGCGCCTTTCGGCGTCGGAGATGACCGCCGACGGGTCGATCGAGGCCACCGTGCGCCTGACGAACAGCGGCCGGCGCGACGGCGTGGAGGTCGTGCAGCTCTACATCCGCGACAGGGTGGGTTCGTCGACCCGTCCCGTGCAGGAGCTCAAAGGCTTCCAGCGTGTGGCGCTCAAAGCGGGCGAGAGCCGCGACGTAAGTTTTACGATCGACGTCTCGCTGCTCAAATATTACGATTTCGACCTGCGGTACGTGGCCGAGCCGGGCGAGTTCGACGTGATGATCGGCGGCGCGAGCGACGCGGTGAAGCAGGCAAGTTTCACTCTGAAATAACCTTCGCGGCATGAAGACGATCAAACGGATTACGGCGGCCGTGGCGGCGCTCGCTCTGGCGGGCGTCGTCGCGGGCTGCGCGCAGCGTCCCGCAGCGACGCTTTCGGACGAGGCGTTGCTGGACAGTGTCGAGCGGCGTACGTTCGATTATTTCTGGTCGGGCGCCGAGCCCAACAGCGGCCTTGCGTGCGAACGGATCAACATGGACGGCATCTATCCCGAAAACGACGAGACGGTCGTGACGACGGGCGGCAGCGGCTTCGGCATTCTGGCGCTTATCGCCGGTATGGAGCGCGGCTACGTCACCCGTGAACAGGGGATCGAACGCTTCGAACGCATCGTCTCGTTCCTCGAACGTGCCGACCGCTTCCACGGCGCCTGGCCCCATTGGATCGAGGGCCGGACGGGCCGCGTGAAACCCTTCGGCAAGAAGGACAACGGAGGCGATCTGGTGGAGACGGCCTTTCTGGTGCAGGGGCTGCTGGCCGCGCATCAGTATTTCGCGCAGGGCAACGAGCGCGAGCAGGCGCTCGCACAGCGTATCGATACGTTGTGGCGCGGCGTCGAGTGGTCGTGGTATCGCAACGGGCAGAACGTCCTCTACTGGCATTGGAGTCCCGAATACGGGTGGGAGATGAATTTCGCCGTACACGGGTTCAACGAGTGTCTGGTGATGTATATTCTGGCGGCCGCTTCGCCGACCTATCCGATCGACCGCGAGGTCTATACCGAGGGGTGGGCCGAGAACGGGGCGATCGTCGACGAGCACGAGGTCGAGGGTTACCGCCTCCGCCTGCGGTATCAGGGCGTCGAGGCCGGTCCGCTCTTCTGGGCGCACTACTCCTTCCTCGGGCTGGATCCGCGCGGGCTGAGAGACGACTACTGCGAGGACTATTTCGGCGAGATGCGCGACTATTCGCTCATCAACCGTGCCTACTGCATCCGCAATCCCCGGCACTACAAGGGTTACGGCAAGGATTGCTGGGGGCTGACGGCCAGTTATTCGACGGCGGGGTATGCGGCGCACGCTCCCGTCGAGCGCGAGGATCGCGGCGTGATCGCCCCCACGGCGGCGCTTTCGTCGATCGTCTATACGCCCGAGGAGTCGATGGATGTGATGCGTTACCTCTACGGGCCGCTTCACGAGAAAGTATGGGGGCCTTACGGCTTCTACGATGCGTTCAGCCAGACCGACGACTGGTATCCGCAGAAGTATCTGGCCATCGATCAGGGGCCGATCGCGGTGATGATCGAGAACCACCGTTCGGAGTTGTTGTGGCGGCTCTTCATGAGCCACCCCGACGTGCAGAACGGTTTGCGGAAGCTGGGCTTCGATTCGCCCGTGCTGCAATAAGGGGCGAAGCAGGATTTTTTGAGACGGGACGCATCGGTCGGTGCGTCCCGTTTTTTCAGATCGAACAGAAGAACGTGACCAGGAAGGGAACGCTGAAATCGGTGACGCAGCCGTGGAAGATCGCTACGACGGCATACTGCGGCCCTGCGACGCGGGTGAGGATCGGGAGGGTGGTATCGAAGGTCGTGGCGCCGCCCGACGAAATCGCGGCCAGCGGCCCGAAACGGCCCGCTACCCACGGTGCGGCCAGCAGCGTGAAGAGTTCGCGCAGGACGTTGCAGAGCAGAGCGACCGTTCCCAGTTCGACGCTGCGCAGTTCGGAGATGAAGATGCTCGACAGCGAATAGTAGCCGAATCCCGCGCCGACGGCCATGGCGTCGGCCGGCGGTACGGTGTGCAGCAGCGGCGATGCGAGCGCCGCTCCGGCCAGCGTTCCGACGACGGTGCAGATGGGCAGCAGCGCCATGCGGCGGTCGAGCGAGCGGATACGCTCGACGAGCGTGGCGTCGTGTCCCAGCGACACGCCGACCGAGAACATCAGCCCGTAGAGCATGTAGGTGCTTACGGGCGAGGAGGCTGCGGTAGCCGGAATCCATCCCGCGATGCCGAAAATCGCTCCGGCTGCGAAGAAGGCGACGATCACCAGACTGCCGCTCAGTGCGGCGAAGGCCGGCGGAGCGGGTGCGGCGGAGTCGGTCGCGCCGGTGCGTCTGCCGCCGATCGACCGCCACAGCAGCCAGGCGCAGGCGATGCTTCCCGCCAGCGCTCCCGTGCAGAGGACGAGCGCCTGCACGCCGAGCGTGGCCAGCGACCGCATGACCTCTTCGTTGCCGCCCACTTCCGTTCCCAGCATGAAGAGCAGCAGCCAGATGATGAACGTGATGACGCTGCCGAGCGCACGGAGCGGTCGGCGGCGCAGCAAGCGGCCCGTGAGGATGCCGCCGAAGAGGACAGCGAACAGAATCAACATCGGCAGTGCGGAATTTTGCGTGCAAAAATAGGAAAAAAAGCCGACGGCCGCAAGCTGTGCGCCTGCGGCCGTCGGAATGAGGTGCGTCGTTAACGGACGTCGAAACGGAAGCGGATCGTCCGGCGGTACGCTTCGCCGGGGCGCAGTTCGGCCGAAGGGAAATCGGGGCGGTTCGGTGCGTCGGGGAAACCCTGGCACTCGATCGCCACGCCGTCGTAGTCCGCGTAGGGCCGGCCGCTCTTCGAGAGCGGCGAGCCGGCGAGCCAGTTGCCCGTGTAGACCTGCACGCCCGGCTGTGTGGAGCGGACGCTGAGCCGCCGACCCGATTTCGGGTCGTACAGTTCGGCCACGGTCATCTCCTCGTCCGCGCGCCAGTCGTCGACGGCCCAGCAGTTGTCGTAGCCTTTGCCGTAGCGCAATGCGGGGAAATCGGCGCGAATGTCGCGGCCGAGCGGTTTGGACGTGCGGAAGTCCATCGGCGTGCCGGCGACGCCGGCGAGTTCGCCCGTGGGAATCAGCGTTTCGTCGGTCGGCAGCCAGCGCGAGGCGCGGAGCCGCAGCTCGTGGCCGAGCACCGATCCTGCGTTCTCGCCCGCGAGGTTCCAGTAGGAGTGGTTCGTCAGGTTGACGATCGTGGGGGCGTCGCACGCGGCTTCGAGTAGGACGGTCAGGCAGCAGTCGTCGTCCCACGCATAGGCGATGCGCGCCGTGAGCGTACCCGGGTAGCCCTCCTCGCCGTCGGGGCTGGTGCGGGTGAAGGCCACGCCGTCGCCGGTCGTTTCACCCTGCCACAGGCGGTTGGCGAATCCCGTCGGGCCGCCGTGCAGGTGGTTGGGGCCGTTGTTGACGGTCAGCCGGTACTCCTTGCCGTCGAGCGTGAAGCGCCCTCCGGCGATCCGGTTGGCGAAACGGCCGGGCGTCTTGCCGAAGCAGGCGCCGTCGCCGACGTAATCGGCGTAGGCGCGGTACCCCAGCGCCACGTCGGCCATGCGCCCTTCGCGGTCGGGAACGACGACGGCCGTGACGCCAGCGCCGATGTTGCACACGTCGACGTAGGCCCCCGCGGCGTTCGCGAGGCGGAAGACCTCGATTTGGCCCTGCGCGTGGGGTTCGGTGCGGATCTTCGAGACGTCCATCGCGCTAAAAGAGTTTGGCGGGGTATTCGCCCGCGTCGACGAGCGCACGGATTTTGTCGACCACGCCCTGACGGTCGGCTGCGTAGGTCACGCCGAACCACTTGGCCGTGGTGTCGAGCACCTCGACCGTCGCCGTGCCTTCGGTGATGAGTTTGTTGACCATCAGCGGGATGTAATACTCGGCTTTGGGGTTGTCGATGTTGGCGCGCAGGAACTCCTTGAAATACTCCTCCGAGTAGCGGAAGTAGTCGGGCGTGAAGCCCCACATGTTCATCGAGACGGGGGTATTGTCGTCGGTGGTGGTCGGCTGTCCGTCGTCGCCCGTGAAGGTGATGCGGCCGTCGACGCGGGCGATATCCGTCCGTTCGACCACACCCGTCAGGTAATTGTTCGCATCGGTTCGGCAGATGCCGCGCGCCACGGTGCCGCTCTCTGAGAGGGTGTTGCCCACGCGGTAGCCCACCATGCAGTAGCGGTTCTGTCCGTCGGCTTTCGACAGCCACTGACCCAGTACGCGGAAGCCGTCGCGGCCGTAGAAGTCGTCGGCGTTGATGACGGCGAACGGTTCGCGGATGACCGCCTTGCCCATCAGCACGGCGTGGTTCGTACCCCATGGCTTGGTGCGTCCTTCGGGGCGGACGAAGCCCTCGGGCAGGTCGTCGACCGACTGGAAGACCACCTCGACGGGGATGTGGTTTTCGTATTTGGAGAGGATCTTCGTGCGGAAATCCGCTTCGAAATCCTTGCGGATGACGAAGACCACCTTGCCGAAGCCGCCGCGGATGGCGTCGAAGATCGAGTAGTCCATGATCGTCTCGCCGTTGGGGCCGAGACCGTCCAGCTGTTTGAGACCGCCGTAGCGCGAGCCCATGCCTGCGGCCAGTACGAAAAGTGTAGGTTTCATATCGAATCTGTGATTGAATTGCATCGGGGAGGGTTAGTTCATGCCGCGCACGTGTTTTTCCCAGGCCCAGGCCGAGCGGAGCGTCTCTTCGAGAGGCCGTTCGGCCTTCCAGCCCAGTTCTTTGTTGGCGCGCTGCGTGTCGGCCCAGACCGCCTTCACGTCGCCGGCCCGTCGCCCGACGATCTTGTAGTTGAGCGTCAGCCCGTTCGCCCGTTCGAAGCCCTTCACCAGTTCCAGGACTGAGACAGGCGTGCCCGTGCCGATATTGAAAATCTCGTAGGCCTCCTTCATCCGCCGCTGCGTCATGCGGTCGACCGCGGCTACGTGGGCTTTGGCCAGGTCGACGACGTCGATGTAGTCACGCAGGCAGGTGCCGTCGGGCGTGTCGTAGTCGTCGCCGAAGATCGAAAGGCATTCGCGCAGTCCGGCGGCCGTCTGGGTGATGTAGGGCACCAGATTCTGCGGCACGCCGCGCGGCAGTTCGCCGATGAGCGCCGAGGGGTGGGCGCCGATGGGGTTGAAGTAGCGCAGCGCGATGCCGTGCAGGCCCTCGTAGGCCGCGCAGCAGTCGTGCAGGATGTCTTCGGCCATCTGCTTCGTGTTGCCGTAGGGCGAGGTGGCGGGTTTGCGGGGCGTCTGCTCCGTGACGGGCAATGTGTCGGGCTCGCCGTAGACCGTCGCCGACGACGAGAAGAGGATGTTCGGCCGGCCGAACTCCTTCATCAGCGCGCAGACGTTCATGAACGACGCGAGGTTGTTGCGGTAATATTTGAGCGGTTCGGCGACCGACTCGCCGACAGCCTTGTAGGCGGCGAAATGGATGACGGAGCCGAAATCGTATTTTTCGAAGACACGTCGCAGCGCCGCTTCGTCGCAGGTGTCGACCCGCTCGAAGGGAACGTCGACACCCGTGATGCGCCGCACACCCTCGACGGCCTCCGCCTCCGAGTTGGAGAGGTTGTCGATGATGACCGCGTCGTATCCGGCGGCGATCAGTTCCACGGCGGTATGCGAGCCGATGTATCCGGCACCGCCCGAAATCAGTACAGTCTCTTTTGCCATAATCCGAGGATAAGTTGTTGTGCGACAGATGTTCGTTTCAGCCGATCGGTTATTCCATGTCGAAGGTGAATTGGTCGTAGTCGGCCGTGCGCCACGCCTTGTCGCAGGTGACGGGCGAAAGGGCGAACATCGGCGAGAAGGTCCGCACCGATACGGTCCGTCCGTCGGGCAGGAATTCCAGGATGCGCAGCCAGCAGTCGCCGCCGTTGCCGTGCCACTGTCCGTCGGCCGTCTGGGCGTTGAACATCATCTGCGCAACCGATTTGCCGGCGGCGTTCTTGTCCGTGCGGAAGCCGACCGTCTCGAAGTAGTCCGTCGTGGGGTGGCATTCGTGGCCGCAGATGACCAGCCGGATGTTCGACGACGGATAGACGAGCTTGTCCCAGATCGCCTGCTGGTAGTTGGCGTCGGTCAGTTCGTAGGGCTCCGTTTTCTTGCGGTTGCCCTTCCATGCGATGAACGAGTGGGTCAGCAGGATCACCCGCGTGTTCGCATACCTGGGTTCCGCAACCAGTTTGCGCGCCCATTCGATCGCTTCGTCGCGCGGCGCGAATTCGAGCGATACGACCAGCAGATCGCCCCACGTGTCGGTGTGGAACTCGTAGGCGGCGTTCTCCAACGTGGGGATTCCGTGCGCGTTGTTGCATACCGATACGATTTTGTGACGCCAGCACTCGTTGCGCGTCATCGGGAAGTAGTCGGGGAAGCGCGACAGGCGGTTCTCCGACTTGGTGTATCCGTAGTCGTGGTTGCCCGTGCAGACGACGTAGGGCAGCTTGTTGTCGAGCCGCTCGAAGGCGCGCGACGCGGCCCGCCACTGCTCGGCGCTGGTCTGGTCGGTCTTGCGGAAGGCCAGCGGGATGGCTGTTTCGTTCTGTTCGACCAGATCGCCCGTGCAGAGCGCCGTGAGGATGCGCAGCGAGTCGATCTCGCGGGCGATCCATGCCGTCTGCAACTCGAACAACGGCTGGTTGGCGGCGAACTTGGTGTAGCTCTGCGGGTCGGGAATGACGATGACAGAGAAGGAATTCGGGTCGCTCAGGCGGGCGCGCAAGGGGTAGTTCTGGGCTTGCAGCGACAGCGTGCCGGCGAGCAGAGCGAAAAGGAAGATCGTTTTTCTCATGTAACGGGATGGTTTGAATCAGTCGATTTTATGTGCGCCGTCCGAGATGACGACGGGATAGACTTTGGGTTCGTGGCCGAACCGCTCGGTGAATTTGCGTTTGGCCGTGGCGATGAAATCGGCGAAGAGGTCGTCCTTTACGAGGTTGATCGTGCAGCCGCCGAAGCCGCCGCCCATCATGCGTGCCCCCGTGACGCCGCATTCGCGGGCCACGTCGACCAGGAAGTCGAGCTCCTCGCACGATACTTCGTAGTCCTTCGACAACCCCTCGTGCGTGGCGTACATCCGCTCCCCGACGGTGGCGTAGTCGCCACGCTGCAAGGCGTCGCAGACGTCGAGCACACGCCGTTCCTCGCCGATCACGAAGCGTGCACGGCGGTAGTCTTCGTCGGAGATCTCATCGCGGATCGCATCGAGCCGCTCCATCGTGGCGCCGCGCAGAAACTCCTGTCCCAGCATCTTCGCCACGCGCTCGCATGACTCGCGCCGGCGGTTGTAGGGCGAGCCGACCAGTTCGTGCTTGACGACCGTATCGAGCAGCACGAGCTTGTAACCGACGGGATCGAAGGGGAAGTATTCGAACTCCATCGAACGGCAGTCTAGCCGCATCAGACAACCCTTCTTGCCGAAGACCGAGGCGAACTGGTCCATGATGCCGCACTTCACGCCGCAGTAGTTGTGCTCGGTCGACTGACCGATGCGTGCCAGTTCGAACTTGTCGATCCCCAGCGCATAGAGGTCGTTGAGCGCAAAGGCGAAGGTCGACTCCAACGCTGCCGACGACGACATGCCCGCTCCCAGCGGTACGTCGCCCGAAAAGGCGGTGTCGAAGCCGCCGATGCGGCCGCCGCGCTTCTGGATTTCGCGGCAGACGCCGAAGATGTAGCGGGCCCACGACTCGGAGGGTTTGTCCTCCTCGCGCAAGCCGAACTCCGCATAGGAGTCCAGATCGACGGCGTAGGCGCGCACGCGGTCGGTGCCGTTGGGGCGGATCATCGCCGTGATGCCGCAGTCGACGGCACCCGGGAAGACGAAGCCGCCGTTGTAGTCGGTGTGTTCGCCGATCAGGTTGATGCGTCCCGCCGAGGCGTAGAGTGTTCCGTGGGTATTGAAATGCCGCTCGAATGCGGCCCTTACATTGGATTGCGTCATGGTCCGAATGGGATTAGTGGTTTTAAAGTCTTACAAATATATAAAAAATTTAGTAAACGGCGATTCCGAAAAACGGGAACGGCCGGAAAATCGTTCACATTCGTGTTCCTTTTCTCGCCTCGGCATGGCCCGGGCGAGCGCGGCTCTGTACTCGGCTTATCGAAAAGTTCCCGTCGAGGACTCGTCGTCTCCGGCGTCTCTGACGGCGAGGGTCGTATGTCAGGCGTGGCGGGGATGCGCCGTCCGGCTGCGGATCGCGGCGAGCATGTCGTCGGTCATCCGCGAAAGATCCCATTCGGGACGCCAGCCCCACTCCTCGCGGGCGCAGGTGTCGTCGAGCGAGTCGGGCCAGCTGCGGGCGATCTCCTCCTTGACGGGATCGATGTTGAAGTCCATCGTGAACGAGGGGATGCGCTTGCGGATCTCGGCGGCGATGATGTCGGGCGTGAAGCTCATCGAGGCGATGTTGAAGCTGTTGCGGTGGCGCAGCCGCGCGGGGTCGGCCTCCATCAGTTCCACGCAGGCGCGCAGCACGTCGGGCATGTAGATCATGTCCATGTAGACGTCGTGGGGCACGGCGCAGGTGTAACGGCCGCTTCGAATCGCTTCGTAGTAGATCTCCACGGCATAGTCGGTCGTACCGCCGCCCGGCAGCGTGACGTTCGAAATGATGCCCGGAAAACGGATCGAACGGGTATCGACGCCGTATTTGTGGTGGTAGTAGTTGCCCAGCATCTCTCCCGTCACCTTGCAGATGCCGTAGATCGTCGTGGGCTGCATGACCGTGTCCTGCGGCGTGCGGACTTTGGGCGACGAGGGGCCGAACGCCCCGATCGAGCTGGGGGTGAAGAGCGCGCAATGGTGCTGGCGCGCCACCTCGAGCGAGTTCATCAAGGCGCCGATGTTGACGTGCCACGCCATTTGGGGATTGCGCTCGCCGACGGCCGACAGCAGGGCCACGAGGTTGAAGATCGTGTCGATCTCGTGTCGGGCGACGACCGAGGCTACCGACGTGGCGTTGAGTGCGTCGAGCACTTCGAACGGGCCGTCGGCCCCCAGCGCCTTGCATTCACGTACGTCGGTGGCCACGACGTTGCGCGAGCCGTAAATACCGCGCAGGTAGGTCGTCAGTTCCGATCCGATCTGACCTCCGGCGCCGATAATAAGTATCTTTTTCATTGTTGCGGGTTGATAGTTGTGCGGTTCCGTTCCGCAAATCTAACGAAAGATATAAATAAATCGTGAAAAGCCGCGATTTTTTTTGCCAATTCGAAATTGTTGCTTATTTTTGCAACGCCTTTTAAGGCGATCGCTGTTGTAGCTCAGTGGTAGAGCACTTCCTTGGTAAGGAAGAGGTCACGAGTTCAAGCCTCGTCAACAGCTCATAAAATCAAGAGGTTGCAGAATTTGCAATCTCTTTTTTTGTGCTGTTTTGCGAAAACAAGCTGAGGGGGAGGGCGACGAAATGTCGGACATTGGGATTGTTACTCAATAGTGCTTGTATCATCTGTAAATAGTTGAAAATTAAATTTCATTGATCTTTATCTGATTTTTTTGTTCTCTTGGCCTCTGTAACGTCGCTTCGGGATTTTCCTCAGGGCGAGGGGGCGCCGTTTTCGGGAGCGACGTGTTTCGCTCCGCAGCCTTTGTCATGAGCGAATCCGCCTTTCGGGGAGGGATACGGTGAGGGTGCGCGGAACGTGAGCGAGTGCGCAGATATCCCTGCTAATGGTCGGAATTATATCGGAGGATTTTTGTCGGGGAGGTGTTTTCGGAGTTGACGTCGCTTCGCTCGTCTTTCCCTGCGCTGCCGCGGGCGGTCCTGCACCGGTCTGTTGTGAAGTCGGTGACGCTTCGAACGAAAAAGGCAGAGGACACGTCCTCTGCCTTCACCATGGATTTTGGTTTGCGGAAAGAGAGGGATTCGAACCCCCGGAACCTCTCGGTTCAACGGTTTTCAAGACCGCCGCAATCGACCGCTCTGCCATCTTTCCGGCGACAAAAGTAGCACCTTATTTCCATTTTACCAAATTCCGGCCGGGATTTCGCCCCGCGCCCTTCCGGCGTGCGGCGGTCGGCGCACGGCCTTCCTGAACGGCCGTTTGCGGCCGCGGTTCCGACCGGCTGCTTGCCCGTTGTCCGTGTTCCTGCCGTGCGTCGCCCGTGCGGTCGCGGTCTCCCTTTGCCGGCGGGGAAAAAGGTCGAAACGGATGTTCGGGAAATTTTTATTAACTTTGTCGGATACGGTTAGGATTTCGAGACGAAGAATGTTGTAACCTTTATACCCTCTCTGTTATGAACAAATCTCAATTGGCGGAGGCCGTGGCCCGTGAGGCGCGGCTTTCGAAGATCGATGCCGTGAAGGCGCTCAATGCGTTCGTCAAGGTCGCCGTCGAGGCGTTGCGCGGCGATGAGAAGATTCTGCTGACGGGGCTGGGGACGTTTTCGACCGTCCGTTACCCCGAGCGTATGGGACGCAATCCCCGCACCGGCGCACCCGTGCGGATCCCGGCGCGCCGTGCCGTGCGCTTCCGCCCGTCGCGCACGATCGAAGACTGAACGGGCGAAACGACCGATCCGCTGAAAAAAACGCTATCTTTGCCGCACATCCGATCCGTTGAGGATGTCACAGACGAAAACCGCTCGCTATGCCGCAAATTTCCCTTCGGGCCTGTGAAATGCCCGAGTCGCCGATTCGAAAACTCTTTCCGCTGGCCGAGGCCGCCAAGGCCCGCGGCGTGAAGGTCTATCATCTCAACATCGGCCAGCCCGATCTGCCCACGCCGCAGGTGGGGCTGGACGCCTTGAAGCAGGTAGACCGCACCGTGCTGGAATACAGCCCCAGCGACGGCTACCGGTCGCTGCGCGAAAAGCTGGTCGAGTATTACGCCCAATACCAGATCCGCCTGACGGCCGACGACATCATCGTCACGACGGGAGGTTCGGAGGCGGTGCTTTTCGCCTTCATGTCGTGCCTCAATCCGGGCGACGAGATCATCGTACCCGAACCGGCCTACGCCAACTACATGGCTTTCGCCGTATCGGCCGGCGCCGTGATCCGGCCGATCACCGCCTCGATCGAGGACGGCTTCGCGCTGCCGTCGGTCGAGAAGTTCGAGGAGCTTATCAACGACCGCACGCGCGGCATCCTGATCTGTAACCCCAACAACCCGACGGGGTACCTCTATACGCGCCGCGAGATGATGCAGATCCGCGATCTGGTGAAGCGCTACGACCTTTTTCTCTTTTCGGACGAAGTCTACCGCGAATTCATCTATACGGGGTCGCCCTATATCTCGGCCTGCCATCTGGAGGGGATCGAGCAGAACGTGGTGCTGATCGACTCGGTGTCGAAACGCTACTCGGAGTGCGGCATCCGCATCGGGGCGCTCATCACCAAGAACCGTGCGCTGCACGACGCCGTGATGAAGTTCTGCCAGGCACGGCTGTCGCCGCCGCTCGTGGGGCAGATCGTCGCCGAGGCGTCGATCGATGCGCCGCGCGAGTACCATACGGAGGTGTACGACGAGTATATCGCCCGCCGCAAGTGCCTGATCGACGGTCTGAACCGCCTGCCGGGCGTCTATTCGCCGATCCCCATGGGTGCATTCTACACCGTGGCGCGGCTGCCGATCGACGACAGCGACCGTTTCTGCGCGTGGTGCCTCGGCGAATTCGACTACGAGGGCGAGACGGTGATGCTGGCTCCCGCCTCGGGGTTCTACTCCGACCCGACGTGCGGTCGCAACGAGGTGCGCATCGCCTATGTGCTTTGCCAGCAGGATTTGCAGCGTGCGATCCGCGTGCTGGGCGAGGCGCTGAAACGCTATCGACGCGAGGTGATGGGGGAGGAGTGATCCTGCCCGAACGACTGGAAAACGGAATCCTGCGGGATTCCGTTTTTCGTTCGCTGAAAGGACGGATGTCCGTGCGGATGCGTCGGACGATGATTCCTCCGGTTTCATACGGAGGGATCGTGCAGCGCGCAGTTTCCCAAATTGAAATAACATTGTTCGAAGTCAATATTGATTTTCAGGAACTTTTTGGCGTAATTTGCTACTGTTTTTACATGAGTGTTGTTCAATGTGAAAAATAATTTCTATTTTTGTCTTGCCGCGCAAGCGGCAGACATACAGAAAGTGTTTTCGCACTGTCCTGAATGGAAAATGTGGCAATTTTCTACTGAATCGGGGACAACGAACAGCACTCATTTCTTGTTAGTATATGGCAAGGCGTATTTTTGTGCGCCTGTATCCCATATCTATCAGGTGTGGGGTATTGTATCGTTTATCTGATTCGGGTTCGCCACAACCTTCCATTCGATAAACGAAATCGGCTCCACACTTTCTTTTTGTAAATATGCAGGATAGGAGCTGGCCGGCAAGAATTCTATTATTGAAATGGAGGAGCACTGGCAGTGTCAGAACTGCGGGAATTTCGTCCCGGAAGGATTGACTGTATGTCCGAAATGCGGATTGGTTAAAGGTGGATTCGACGAGTCGCCGGAACAGACGGCAGACGGCTTGGAGATAGCTCGGGTCGAACGGAACGTCAAAGTAGAAATTCCATTTATTTTGTATCTGGGAGCGGTCTGTTCGATCGTGTTGTTGGGCGTCTTGGTTTATCTGTTGATAGAACTGTCGGGAATCGCTCGTGGATTTTCAGAATTCATTCATGGGATATAAATTCTGGAACCGGTAAGAAGAATATCCGTAGAATATTTGCTTTATGCCCGATACGACTGGGGATTGGTGCTGTTCGAGGTGGAAAAATATATGAAAAACTTAAATAACGATCGACGATGAAAAAACTGTTTTTTGCAAGCCTGTGGGCTTTGGCCTGCTTGGCCGCAGCTTGTTCCAATGAAAAAGACGAACCGAACGACGAGTCCGGATCGATCGTCGGCGAATGGGTATTTCAGAGGAACGAGTATTACCGGAACGGGAAACTGGTCGACAGTTTCACGGCCGTGGAAGAGGAGGACAAAGCGATTGCGATCTTTCGGGAAGACGGAACCTATCGTTATTACGATTTCCCGCCCGAGGAGTATTACGACGGGACCTACTCTTATGACGAAATGTCGGGCGTGTTGACGACGGATGACGGAGTGAATGAACAGACTTGTCTGACCGAAATAACCGTCTCGACGATGAAATGGATTTACGACGAAGGCGACGGCGAGGTGCTCGTCGAATATTATTCACGGAAGTGATCGGGCGCCGGAACAGTCGGCTCTCGGGACGGGAACACCGTCCCGATTTTTTTACGGATAAGCATTTTTTGTGTACGGAACAGTCGTTGCCGATTTCGGGAAAGTCCGGAGAACGGAGTTTCCTTTTTCGGCCAAATGTTTACTTATATTCCAGAATTTCGGAAATAACGACCAAATAATTTGTCGACGCGGCATTTAATTCCTACTTTTGCGCCGGATTTTTGTCTCGGAACGGAGCGCGTTTCGGGGCGTAACGGTTTAAAATTTGTGCGAATGAAAAGACTTTTGACGCTTCTCGTGGCCGTCGTCTCGGCGACCGGTCTTCGGGCCGAGGGCTATCAGGTAAACAACCTCTCGACCCGCCAGACGGGTATGGGCCATGTCGGCACGGCCATGAAACTCAATTCGGAATCCATCTTCTTCAACCCCGCTGCCACGGCGTTCCAGGATTCGAAATTCGACCTGTCGGTCGGCGCTGCGGGAATCCTTTCCTATTGTACCTACACCCCTTCGCCCACGATGGAGAACGGTTTCTATTCGGGCAACCGTCCCGAGTGGGAGTCCGACAACAAGATGTCGACGCCGATCTACGCCTATTTCAACTACAAACCTTCCGACCGCTGGGCCGTCGGCTTGGGTTTCTTCACGCCCAACGGCTCGTCGATGAACTGGGGCGACGACTGGCCCGGCGCGAATCTGGTGCAGGAGATCAATCTGGCGGCCTATACCGTGCAGCCGACCGTGTCGTTCAAGCTTTGCGACCGAGTGTCGATCGGTGCGGGTCTGATGATCACGTGGGGTAATTTCGATCTGTCGCGTTCGATGCTTCCCGTCGCGACGGGAAGTGCCACGGCAGCCGGAGGCCTTCAATTGGCAGCGAGCAAGTTGCAGGCACAGGTCGATCAGTTGGAGCAGTTGCCCTCGACGCCCGAGATCGCCGCTCAAATCGCCGCTTTGAACGGATATATCGGTCAGGCCAATGCCGGAGCCGGTTATTTCGCGGCGAATCATGCCGGCGAAGCGTTGGTGTCGGCACGGCTCGAAGGCTCGGCCGATGTGGCCGTAGGCGTCAATGCGGGCATCATGTGGGATATCAATTCCGAGTGGTCGCTGGGCATGTCGTGGCGTTCGCGCATGAATATGAAGGTGGGCAGCGGCCGTGCGGCGCTCAGCTACGTTTCGCCCGAGACGCAGCAATACCTTACGCTGCTCAACGCGCTGAGCACGATGGCCGGCGGCAGCGAAGTGATTCCCGGACTGGATCGGGGAACCTTCTCGGCCGAGCTGCCGCTGCCGACGACCGTGACGTGGGGCGTCAGCTTCCGCCCCGCACCCAAGTGGGAGTTCGCCGTCGATCTGCAATGGGTCGGCTGGTCGGCCTACGAGGCGCTCAACGTGGAGTTCAACGAGAAGGAGCTGGGCATCGACCCGATCTATTCGGTGAAGAACTACTCCAATACGCTCACGTTCCGGTTCGGCGGTCAGTACCGCGCCTGCGACTGGTTGACGGCGCGCATGGGTATGTACGTCGACGAAAGCCCCGTGAGCAGCGACTACCTCAATCCCGAAACGCCTTCGATGACGAAGGTCTCCTATACGGCCGGTCTGAGCTTCCGTCCCCGCAAGTACGTCTCGATCGACGTGGCCTACTGTTACGTTTCGTCGGCCGACCCCGAACGGACGGGTTCCTATCCGATTTACAGCTATCAGGACAACACGAAGCTCGAATCGATCTTTTCGGGCAATTACAAACTCCACGCCCACGTCCTTTCGTTCGGTGTGGGATTCAATTTCTGAGTCCGCCCGTTGTTTTTGCGGAAAAAACGCTATCTTTGCGGAGCCTGCCGTCCGACGGCCGGGCTCCGTTTTTTTTTCGGGGCTGCCCGCACTGCGGGGCGGGCTGCGAGGCTCCATAGTTCAAGGGATAGAACGAGGGTTTCCTAAACCCTAAATTCGCGTTCGAGTCGCGGTGGAGCTACAAATGCGGGGGGGGGAGGGAGTTGTCCGGTTCCCCCGCTTTGCGTATTTTTGCTGCAAAATAAACAGAGAATCGGATGACCCGACTCGCTATTTTCGATCTCGATGGAACGCTGCTCAACACGATCGGCGATCTGGCCGTCAGTTGCAACGCCGTGCTGGCGCTGCGCGGACTGCCGCAGCACAGTTACGAGGACTACTGTCGTTTCGTAGGCAACGGCATCATGCGACTCGTGGAGCGCGCACTTCCCGAAGCACTGCGCACGCCCTACACGGTCGACGCCGTGCGACGCGATTTCGTGGCGTATTATCTCGCGCATATCGACGAACATACGCTCCCTTACGAGGGAATTCCCGAACTGCTGGCCGAGTTGCAGCGGCGGGGCGTGCGGCTGGCCGTCGCGTCGAACAAGTTCCAGGCCGGCACCGAGAAGCTCATCGGCCGCTATTTCCCCGACATCCGCTTCGACGTGGTTCTGGGACAGCGTCCCGACGTGCCGCTCAAACCCGATCCGGCGGTCGTCGGCGAAATACTGACTGCGACGGGCGTCGCCGCCGGCGAGGTGCTCTACGTGGGCGATTCGGGGGTGGACATGCAGACGGCCGCCGCCGCCGGCGTCCGTTCGGCGGGCGTCACGTGGGGGTTCCGCACGCGTGCCGAGTTGGAGCAGAGCGGCGCCCGGCACATCGTAGACCGCCCTGCGGAGTTGCTCGGACTGTTGTAATCTTTCCGGTCGGTTCTTCGGAGCCGGATTCATCGCTGGTTATCAATGGAAAACGGAATCTTCGAGAGATTCCGTTTTCCGTTTTGTGCGGGCGGCGTTACGATTGGCAGTATTTATGTACATCATCGATCGTGATGGTGTCGCCGCTGAGGATGATGAGCCGTTCGATTACGTTGCGCAGTTCGCGTACATTGCCGCTCCACCGCATCGCCGAGAGCGCCTCCATGGCGTCGGAGTCGATCGGCTTGGGCGGGATGCCGTAGAGGGACGATATTTCGTCGACGAAGTGCTGCGTCAGTTCGGGAACGTCGGAGGAGCGTTCGCGCAGGGGCGGGACGCGGATGACGATGACGCTGAGACGGTGGTAGAGGTCTTCGCGGAAATTCCCCTTGGCGATCTCCTCGCGCAGGTTCTTGTTGGTGGCTGCGATCACCCGTACGTCGACGTCGATGTCCTTGTCGCTTCCCACGCGGCAGATCTTGTTCTCTTGGAGGGCGCGCAGTACTTTGGCCTGGGCCGCGAGCGACATGTCGCCGATCTCGTCCATGAAGAGCGTACCGCCCGTGGCCTGTTCGAACTTGCCCTTGCGCTGTTTGATGGCCGAGGTGAAGGCGCCGCGTTCGTGGCCGAAGAGTTCGCTTTCGATCAGCTCCGAGGGAATGGCCGCGCAGTTGACTTCGACGAAGGGGCCCGAAGCCCGTCTGCTCTTGGCGTGGAGCCAGCGGGCGACCAGCTCCTTGCCGGTCCCGTTCTCACCGGTGATGAGGGTACGGGTATCGAAGGCTGCGATCCGTTCGACGACCTGCCGCACGTTGCCGATGGCGTTCGATGAGCCGATGATGGGCTGCACGGACGAGGCGCGCGTGCGCCGGGCGCGCCCCATCGCATGTGCGGACATGCGTTGTTTGGGGAGCGGCGTCTGTGTCGGAGCCTCCTCTTCCGAGTAACGCCGCAGCGTGTCGTAGAGACGGTTGATGTCGGAGGGGATTTGCAGGAAGTCCATCGCACCGTCGCGGAATGCGGTGACGGCGCGCTGAATCTGGTTGTCGCCCGCGCCCGCGAGTACGATAAAGGGAATTCCGAGCGGCGAAGCATTGCTGCTGTCGTCGGTGAGGACTACGTCGAAGGCCATTTGACGACACATTTCGGAAGCCTCCGATACGTCGTCCGTGGCTTCGATGGCATAACCTTCGTATGCGAGTCGTTCGCCGAGCGTCTTTCGCATACTTTTTGAATGGTCTAAAATTAAAACTTTTGTCATAAATATTCTGTTTTCTCTCGATTTTTTGTTTACATTTGTAGCCAAATTAGTGAAAATTTTCAGGCGAGTCAAACTCCTGTAAGTTCGGTGCAAACGCTTGCGGAGAGCCTTTTTTACCATTAAAAATTCGATGTATTCGGTCCGAACGGAACAATGTTCCGGCTGCGGGACGGTCTGCGCGAATCAATTCCGTTATGAAAAAGAATTATAATTACACCCGCTGCAAACTTTTCCTGCCGGAGTACGGGCGCCATATCCACGAGATGGTCGCGTCGCTGCTCGAAATCGAAGACCGCCGCGAGCGGACGCGGCAGGCCAAGGCCGTCATCGCCGTGATGGGCAACCTGAACCCGCTGTTGCGCGATACGGCCGACTTCACGCACAAATTGTGGGATCACCTCTTTATCATGTCTGATTTTCAGTTGGATGTGGACTCTCCCTATCCGCGTCCCTCGCGTCAGGATCTGACGGTCGCACCGCGGAGGATGCCCTATTCGCAGCGGCGCATCCTGTTCAAGCATTACGGGAAATATGTGGGAGAGATGATCCGTTCGCTGGTCGGCAAAAGCAGTCCCGACGTGAGCCGGACGGTCGACAATCTGGCGCGTTACATGCGTGCCAAGAGCTACGAGTACAATCAGGAACACCCCAACAACGAGGTGATCATAAAAGATATAAGACAAATGTCCGGCGGGAACATTTCGATAGACGAAGCTGCTATCAATAATCTCCGAAGCGACTATAAACAACACTTTACGGCCCACCCCCAAAAAGGCCCCCAGCGCACCGGCGGACGTCCCGTGCAGAAAGGCCGTAACAATCCGCGTGCCCGTCAGGGCAATTATCAGCAGAATCACCAGGGGCAGCATCAGGGATACGTTAAAAACGGCCGTTCGTACAATTCGACCAAATAATTTTGCGTTATAAGGCAAAAAAGTTATATTTGTAGTTACGAAAATCCGGTTGCGGCAGGCGTATCCCGCCGGAAACGGGATAGGGAACGGTGCGATTCGGCCCGTCGTGTTGCGCGGACGGCCTCGTGCGGGATATTCCCGCGGACGGCGACGTTCCCGGTACGCGCGGTCCTTCCTTCGTTCGCCGAAACCGAATATAGTGTGTTTCCTGCGTTGGGAAGAGCGGCACGCTCTCCGCGCTGAATGAAAACGTGCGAAAAAATGGAGAAAAGCAAGATAGTGATGGGAATTCTGGCGGCGGCGACGCTCGGCGCCTGCCAGTCGTCCAAGGTGAAGATTTCGGGCCGCCTGGTCGGGGCCGACGCCCGGCAGGTCTACATCGAACAGCTTTCGGCGGGCGGCAAGGCCCCCCTGATCGATTCGGTGTCGCTCGACGACGCGGGCAACTACCGGTTCGAATTGAAGAACGTCCCCTCCACCCCGTCGCTTTACACGATCTCCTACAACGGCGAGAGCGTGCCCGTGCTGATCGAGGGCGGCGACCGCCTGACGATCAATTCGGCGGGCAGTTTCGCCCGCAACTATACGGTCGAGGGGAACGAGGAATCGTCGCTGCTGCGCGAATTCAACCTCGCCTATGTCGAGGGGGCCGAAAAGCTCAACGACATCGCCGCAGCCTATGCCCGCAACGGCCAGTCGGAGGAGGAGCTCAAACGCCTTGCCAAAGCCTATTCGGACGAATACCTGCGCATCAAGCGTGCGCAGCTCGCATTCATCGTCGAACACAAGGCGTCGATCGCGGCGGTCTATGCGCTTTCGCAGCGCCTGCCCGGCGATCGCTACCTCTTCAACGGGCAGGGCGACGCCGTCTACTACCGCACGGTGGCCGATGCGCTCGAAGAGCGCTATCCCCAGTCGCCCTATCTGGCGTCGCTCCATGCCGAGATTTCGCGCCTCGATGCGTTGCAGAACCTCTCGGCGACGGTCTCCGAAGCGGGTTTCCCCGATCTGGAAATCGCCGACATGTACGGCAAGAAGGTGCGGCTGTCGTCGCTCGAAGGCAATGTCGTGCTGATCGACTTCTGGTCGCCGTCGCTGGGTAACAGCAACGCGCTGAACGCCGACCTGAAACAACTTTACGAGAAATACCATGACAGCGGGTTCGAGGTCTACCAGGTGGCTGTCGAGACGTCGAAACCGATGTGGATCAATACGGTGCAGGAGCAGTCGCTGCCGTGGATTTCGGTCTGCGACCTGCGCGGCGAAGCATCGCCCGCGCTGACGATCTACAACGTCCGCAAACTGCCCGCCAACTACCTGATCGACCGCAAGGGCGACATCGTCGCCAAAGATCTCTACGGAACTTCGCTCGAACAGCAACTCGAAAAACTGTTGTAAGGGCGATGATCTACTTCGCCTCGGATATTCATCTGGGTGCCGGCGATCCGGCGACGGCGCGGTGCACCGAGCGTCGGTTCACGGCGTGGCTCGACGCCGTTTCCCGCGATGCCGAGGCGATCTACCTGCTCGGGGACCTGTTCGATTTCTGGTTCGAATACCGGCGGGTCGTGCCGCAGGGGTTCGTCCGCACGCTGGGCAAACTGGCCGAACTGACCGACCGCGGCGTGCGCGTGGTCTTCTTCACCGGCAACCACGACATGTGGGTGGGCGACTACCTGCACCGCGAATGCGGCGTGGAGATCCATACCGAGCCGCAGGTAGTGACGCTCGCCGGCAAGCGGCTCTTTCTGGCGCACGGCGACAATATCAACGTCGGCCACCTGCCGTGGCTCTGCTTCATGAATCGTGTTTTCCGGTCGCGGCCGCTGCGCTGGCTCTTTTCGTGGGGCGTGCATCCCGACTGGGCGGTGAAGTTCGGCCGCTGGTGGAGCGGTCGTTCGCGCAAGTCGCATGGCGGCGAGTCCGACCGGAGCGTGACCGAACCGTTGATCGCCTATGCCCGCGACCGGCAGCGGATCGATCCGGTAGACTACTATATCTTCGGCCACATGCACTACGCGCGCGACTATGCGGCCGACGGCCTGCGGGTCGTGCTGCTCGGGGCGTGGGACGCTCCGGCCTGTGCCGTGCTGGACGATGCCGGAAAGCTGGAACTCAAACGACTGTGACGTCATGAAACAATACCTCGATCTGCTGCGCAGGATTTGCGACGAAGGCGTCGTGCGGGGCGACCGCACGGGAACCGGCACGCGCAGCGTCTTCGGCCACCAGATGCGTTTCGACCTCGGCGAAGGATTCCCGCTGCTGACCACCAAGAAGGTCTTCCTGAAAGGGGTGATCCACGAGTTGCTCTGGTTTCTGCGGGGCGATACCAACATCCGCTATCTGGTCGAGAACGGCGTGCATATCTGGGACAACGACGCCTACCGCTATTACAACGAACTGTGCGTGCGCCACGGCGTGCTGCCCGTCGACCGCGAGACGTTCCTGTCGGCCGCGGGCGGGGAGTCGCCCGTCGAGGGCTACCGCTTTGGCGATCTCAACCACGTCTACGGCTGGCAGTGGCGCAGTTGGGGACGGCCCGACGGCAGTGCGATCGACCAGATCGCACGGGCCGTCGATACGATCCGCCGCAATCCCGAGTCGCGGCGAATCATCGTCTCGGCGTGGAATGTCGCCGAGGTCGACGACATGGCGCTGCCGCCCTGCCACGTGCTGTTCCAGTTCTATGTGGCCGACGGGCGGCTGTCGTGCCAGTTGTACCAGCGCAGTGCCGACACGTTTCTGGGCGTGCCGTTCAATATCGCTTCCTATGCCCTGCTGACGCTGATGATGGCGCAGGTGTGCGACCTTCGTCCGGGTGATTTCGTCCATACGCTGGGCGATACGCACCTCTACCTGAACCACATGGAGCAGGTGGCCGAGCAGTTGTCGCGCACGCCGCGCAAGTTGCCTTCGATGCGGCTCAACCCCGCCGTGCGGTCGATCTTCGATTTCCGTTACGAGGATTTTACGCTCGAAGGCTACGACCCGTGGCCGGCGATCAAGGCTCCCATGTCGTTCTGAGGCGCCGGAACGACCGTTAAAAGTTGAAACTGACATGATTTCGATTATCGTAGCCGTTGCCGAAAACGGCATCATCGGGGATAACAACCGATTGCTGTGGCACATATCCGAGGATCTGCGCCGATTCAAACGCATCACGACGGGGCATCCCGTGGTGATGGGCCGCAAGACGTGGGACTCGCTGGGCCGGCCGCTGCCGGGGAGGAAAAACGTCGTCGTCACGCGGCGGGAACTGTCGTTCGACGGTGCGCAGACGGTGCATTCGCTCGACGAGGCATACGCTCTCTTCCCGCCGGAGGAGGAGGTGTTCGTCATCGGCGGCGCGCAGATCTACGGCGAGGCGCTGCCTGCGGCCGACCGATTCTACCTCACGCGCGTGCACCGCGCCTACGAGGGCGATACACGCTTTCCGGAGTGGGACGCCGCCGAGTGGCGGCTCGTCGGGAGCGAGTCGTTCCCCTGCGGCGAACGGTACGAGTATCCCTTCACGTTCGAGACCTACGAACGGAAGCGGTAGGGAGAAGAGCCTTTTTCGTTAAGCCGGATTTGTTCGGACTCTGCCGAGGTGAGAAATGGACGAAAGAGATCAACCATTTCATTAAGCCTAGTGCAGAGCCGAACTTGGTTCGAGCTCTGCCGAAGCGGGAAATGGAAGAATGAAATTCAATCTTAAAACCGAATAAGATGAAAAAGTTGTTTTTGTTGCTTTTGGCGGGATGCCTGTGGTCGCTTGCGGCCGATGCGCAGCCCGTGATCGAAAAACAGGGCTCGAAGAAGGAGCCTTTCACGTTCGTACAGATCGCCGATCCGCAGCTGGGCTTCTGCGACAAGGGGCAGGACTGGCGGTGGACGGTCGACAATCTGAAAGTGACCGTCGCACGTGTCAACGAGCTTAAACCGGCCTTCGTGATCGTGACGGGCGACCTGATACACAACCATAAGAGCGCCGAGCAGGCCCGGGCCTACCGTGAGAACATCGCTCTGATCGATGCGTCGATCCCCGTGTTCCACATTCCGGGCAACCACGACATTCCCAAGTACGGGGCCGAAGCCCTGGCGCAGTACCTCGACGAATTCGGTTACGACCGCTTCTCGTTCTCCTACAACGGTTCTGCATTCATCGGGCTGAACAGCAATGCGATGGTCTGCGACAGCGAACGTGCGGCGGCCGATGCCCGCGCCCAGTTGGAGTGGTTCGGGAAGCAGTTGGAGCGCTACCGCAAGTGCAATCACATCTTCGTCTTCACGCATCACCCGCTCGTTCTGAGTCCCGACAGCCGGGTCACGCACAAATCGGCCTACGACGAACCTTTCCGCACGGAGTACGCCGCGCTGATGAAGAGATACGGCGTGCGTGCGGTCTTCGCCGGCCACACCCATATCACGGGGCTGACCGAGGTGGCCGGTATTCCGATGATTATCGCGGGAGCGTCGAGCTATCCGCTCTACGGGGCCTCGACGGGCATCAACGTGGTCGATGTCACGCCGACCGGTTTTAGCAGCGAGTTCGTCGCCAACGATCCTGCCGATGGGAATATCCGGTTGCACTGACGGCGGCAGCGGAGCGGTAGTCCGTTCTGCGGGCAGGAAACGGCATCGGGGCGTTCGAACAATCTCGAACGCCCCGATGCCGTTTTTCGTCCGTTTCAGTCTGCGACGGGTTGCAGAATGTTCCAGTCGGGGATGCCGATGACGGAGAGGAAAGGCGCGAAGGCCTCCTCCTCGCGGTCGGTGCCCGCGTCGCGGTAGGTCTCCCAGATCGGTTTCTTGCCGCCGGGGTCTTCGGCGTCGTCGGGATAGCGGCGCAGGCCGATGCGCAGCGTCCCCTCGTTGCGGTGGTCGAACCAGTTGTGCCACTGGATGCCGTCGATGCCGGGCAGGGCGGCGATTTTCTTCCAGCCGTAGGCGAAGCCCGCACACTGGTTGCGCAGATCGGCTTCGGCGTAGGTGGGGGAGTTGGTTCCCGCTTCGGAGAGCCATACCGAGCGGCGCGTCGTGCCGCGGAAGAGGTTGGCCGGCGTCAGGGCCCATTTGCTGAGCACTTCGAGATTTTTGAGCGTGACGAAGGGGGTGTTCATCGCGAAAGTCGCATTCGGTTCGCGCCACGTACAGGGGTCGGAGATCGTCTCGGGGTAACTGTGGCAGGCGAGCGCCCAGCGGAAGTCGCCTTCCGCGCGACTGAAATCGCCGAGCAGCCCGACCATGTCGCGCACGGGATACCAGCCCGGGTTCGAAGCGCGGCTCCACGAATGGGAGAACGAGGCGAAGAATTCGGCGTTGGCGTCGTACTGGCGGACGATCGAGGCGCACAGGCGCATCGATTTGACGTAGGCGTTCGTATAGGTCGTAACGAGCTTGTCGTCGCCCATGTTGGTCCAGTCGACGCCGCCGTCGACTTCGTTGTGGACGATCCAGTGCGCGATGCGGCCGTAGGCGTCGTCCTCGCGGCAGTAGCGCTGCGCGAGGAAATCGATCATCGCCGCGTAGGCGCGCACGGCCTTGGGGGTGGTCATGTTGGGTATGGTGTAGGTTCCCCGCGTGTAGTCGGGGTGTTGCAGCAGGGCGCCGAGTTCGGCGTCGCGCGCCTCTGCGGCGGGATCGACCAGCAGGATCGCCGCGACGGTAATGTCGCGTGCGGCGGTTTCGCGGAGCGTGGCGTCGAGCGCATCGAGCTTTTCGGTGTCGAAATAGTAGGTTTCGCCGCAGTAGGCGTGTTCGACCATGCCGGCCTTTGCGGGCGACAGGTACATGAATTGCAACGGACTGACGTTGACCGTGGCGCTGGTGATGCCCAGGTCGTCCAGATCGCTCGTGTAGTCGCCGGCGTAGAATCCGCCCAGTCCCTTCTTCGACCGCATCGGTACGGGCGGCAGGTTGCGCAGCGCGGCGACTTCGTCGGCGTAGCGGCCGTGCGAGACGATGCGGTCGCCCTCGGCCGTGCGGCATACGACGGCCCATTGCGACAGCAGCCGGTCGTAGGGAAATCCTTCGGGCGAGGCCATGCGGTCGAGCGTGACGTCGAACGGACTCTGCGTGAGCGGTGTGGCGTATTTCTGGTAGGCGGTCTCGATGCGGGTGATGTCGGCGTAGGGCGGCAGTTCGTAGAGCAGGAAGCTCCCTTCGCCCGCATAGCTGCCCGTGATGCGGATTTTGTCGGCGGTCGCCTCGACGCGGTCTACTTTGCTCGTGTACGATGCGTGGAGGTACTCTTTGAGCCGTTCCTCGTAGACCGATGCATTCTGGTCGTTCTCGTTTTCGGCCGCGTCTTCGGCACGTTCGGCGTCGGTCATTTCGCGCAGCCGCAGGTTGCGCAGGCGGATGTCGGCGTCCTTCACCGTGCCGAAGTCGATACGCAGCAGGTTGCCCGCTTCGCCCCAGAAGAACTCTTCGCGGCATTTGCGGATGCGCACGCTATACTCCTTCCATGTGTCGGCGGCCTCGAACGGCGTGGTGACGATCGTCCGTTCGACGTCGGGAATCACTTCGCCGTCGACTTCCGTCCAAAAGAAGAGCTGTATGTGGTCCGTGCGACGGTCGGTTTGATATTCGAAGGCCAGTACGTTGAGGTCGGCGGGGACGTTTCCGTCGAAGGGAACGGTGCAGAAATAGGGATCTTCTCCGGTAGTATGGATGCGGTAGACGCCCGTCGTCTCTTCTTCGATTTCGATGTCGTTCTGTACGCGGGGATCCATGTTCGGCACGAGCGTCAGCGGGGCGAGAGGCTCGGGGGCGGGCGGCGTGTAGACATCGGGGTCTTCGTTTTCGCAGGCACTCCCCGCGAAGAGCAGCAGTGCGGCGGCGAGCGTGTGCAGCGCGCCGTGCAGCAGGCGTCCGGAGCAGCCGGTTCCGGACGGGAATCGGAAATTCGTTTTCATGTTTTTCTGAAAATTTGGAAGTGACGAAGCCGTCGGCAGGCGACGTTCGTATTTTTCAATTTTTTAAGTAAAACAAGGCGCATGCCGGTTTACTGCATGGCCGGAACGGAAAAATTGCGCTTCGGAACGCCGCGTCCGGTGCGCGGGAGGCCGTTCGCCCCTCTCTCCGGTTGCGTGCGCCGGATGCGGGGAAGGAGGCCGTTTCGGCGCAACGGCGTTTGAAAATAGGTATTTATACTGTTTCCCGTCCGATACGTTACCGGTAACTTTGCCTGATGCAAAGTTGTAGGTTATGAGTCGTTATTTCGAAATGCTGATGGAGGACGTTCGCTTCCGCGAGGGGTTGAAGTCGTGCATGAACTGCGGGATCTGTACGGGAGTCTGCCCTGCGGCCGAGTTCTACGACTACGATCCGCGCCAGATCGTGGCGATCGTCCAGACGCGCGACGAGGAGCAGATCGAGCGTCTGTTGAAGGGCGACACGATCTGGTTCTGCGGCGAGTGCATGTCGTGTCGTCCGCGCTGTCCGCGCGGCAATACGCCGGGATATGTCATTCAGGCGCTGCGTACGCTGTCCCAAAAGCTGGGCTTTTTCGTCGAGAGCGAGAAGGGGCGCCAGCAACTCGCGCTCAAACGCACGATCGGCGAGAATATCCTGCGCACGGGGTATTGCGTGACGCCCAAGCTCGTCGCTCCCGACCTGCATCCCGAACAGGGGCCGGTCTGGAGTTGGGTCTACCGCAACGACCGCGAAATCTACTGCCAGTTCAACCCCACCTACGACCGTCCGGGGCCGGGCGCCGTGCGCCGAATCGACGACGCCACGCTCGGCGAGCTGCACCGCATCTTCGACGAAACGGGTGGTACGGCCTTCTTCGAGAACATCGAACGCTGTTCCGAGCGCAAGGCGCGCGAGTTGGGATACGACGGTGCCGACGACCGTTATTTCATGGATGTATACACCCGCAATTCACAGAACGAGGATGAATAGAAATTGGCAAGACTACCAGAAGGAGATCGCCGACGACCGCTATTACTACGTGCGCAGCTGCATCCGGCAGAACTTTTTCCCGGGCAGCGAGAAGGCTTTTTTGAATATCATGCACGACGATCTGGGTCGCGACTGCTTCGACGATCCGCTCCACACCTCCTGCACGGGCATCGGCTATCACGCCGATATCGTGCCGTTGGAGACGATCATGACCGTCGTGGCGCGGCAGTTCGCGCTGATGGGCGAGGCGGGCTACGAGAACTTCATCTCGTCGTGCATCACTTCGTTCGGCATCTACACCGAGATACTGGCCACGTGGGAGGAGTTTCCCGAGACCGAGGAGCGGGCGCGCGAGGCGCTCTACAAGGCCACGGGCCGCACGCTGGTCAAGCCCAAGAATCTGGCGCACACGTCGGACGTCGTCTTCCACCACCGCGAGGCCATCGCCGCACGCGCCAGGCACCGGCTGGTGAATGTGCTCACGGGCGAGCCGCTGCGCGTGGTGGAGCATATCGGCTGCCACTACGCCAAGATCTTTCCCAAGTCGGGTGTCGGCGGTTCGGAGTTCCCCTACGTGCTCTCCGGCATGGTCGAGTCGTGGGGCGGCCAGTGCGTCGACTATCCCGAGCGGCGCCACTGCTGCGGCTTCGGGTTCCGCAACTATCTGGTGCAGGCCAACCGGGGCTATTCGGTGGCCAACACGCAGAAGAAACTCGAAAGCATGGCCCCCTACAAGCCCGATTTCATCGTGGCCAACTGTCCCGGCTGCGCGATGTTCATCGACAAGTGGCAGTATACGATCGCCGAGATGGAGGGCCGTACCTACGGCGAGAACGGGCACGGCATTCCGGTGCTCACCTACGAGGAGATGGCCGGACTGGTGCTCGGCTACGATCCGTGGGCGCTGGGGATGCAGATGCACCAGGTCGACGTCGAACCGCTGCTGGACAAGATGGGTATCGAATACGATCCGGCAGCCAAATATCTGGGAATGAACGGAAAATATATCGGACAACCCGCCTCCGCCATCGTCAATTGCGGTTCGCAGGATACGGTCTACAATATCAAACAGTGATGGGAAAACGCGTAATCGTCGTCGGCGGGGGAATCGCCGGCATGCAGACGGCATTGAAACTCTCCGCCGGAGGCGTCTCTGCGCTCCTGTTGGAGCGCGACGCCGACCTGGGCGGAAAACTCACGGGCTGGCACAAACTCTTTCCTTCGTTCACGCCGGCGCACGAGGTGCTGGACGAACTGCGCCGTCGGCTCGCCGCCAGCGACGTCGAGGTGCGCACGCGGTGCGAGGTCGCGGAAGTGGCGCGCGACGGCGTGACGCTTTCGACGGGCGAACGGCTGGAAGCCGACGCCGTGGTGGTCGCTACGGGTTTCACCCTTTTCGACGCCCGCATCAAGGAGGAGTACGGTTACGGCATCTACGACAACGTCTATACGACCGTCGACATCGAGCGGATGCTCAACGAGGGGCGCGTGGCGTTGAAGGACGGCACGGCGCCGCGCCGCATCGCCTTCTTGCACTGCGTCGGTTCGCGCGACGAGAAGGTCTGCCAGCACCACTGCTCGAAGGTGTGCTGCATCACGGGCGTCAAACAAGCCATGGAGCTCAAGGAGATGTTCCCCGCGGCCGACGTCTTCAATTTCTATATGGACATCCGCATGTTCGGGCCCGGTTACGAGGAGATGTACCGCGACGCCCAGCAGCGGCTCAATATCCACTTCGTGCGCGGCCGCATTTCGGAGGCCAGCCCGACGCTCGACGGCCGCGTGCAGATCAAGGCCGAGGACACGCTCACGGGGCGTCCGCTGAAAATGTCGGTCGACATGCTGGTGCTCATCGTCGGGATGCGCAGCAATGCGTCGAACGCCCGTTTCGCGGCCGGAGCGGGGCTCGGCGTGCAGCCGAGCGGGTTTCTGGCGCCCCGCGACGCCTTTCTTCACAATGTCGAGAGCGGCGTCGACGGAATCTTCTACGCCGGAGCGGTCACTGCGCCCAAGAATATCGGCGAGTCGTTGTCGGAGGCGGTCGTGGCGGCCGACCGTGCGGCGGAATATCTCAAACGTGCATAGGACGATGGCGACGGTGAATTTCGGATTCGGCATCAACAAGCCGCGCGTGATCGATCTGGATCGCAACAATCTGCGCAAGAGCGACGAGATCCTGCGCGAGATGCCCGAGTTGCAGACCTGCATCGGCTGCGGGGCCTGCACGGCGCTCTGTACGGCGGGCAACCTGACGTCGTTCAACTTCCGCAAGGTGCATACGCTGGTGCGGCGCGGCGAGTACGAGGGTGCCTACGAGGAGATGAACAAATGCATGTTGTGCGGCAAGTGCCGGCTGGCCTGCCCGCGGGGGATCAACACGCGCGGCGTGGTGATGCTTATCAAACGTAAACTGGGGGATTTCTGACGATGAAGTTTTACGCACCCTTCTGCCTGCCGTTTCTCGTCGGCGCTCTGGTGATGGCCGCCGTCATCGCGTGGAAATACGTCGTGTGGTTCGCCGAACTGCCGCGCGCGGACAAGAAGCGGGTGCTGTTCGGCATCCCGACGCCGCGGACGCTCGGAGCCGTCGGGGAGGTGATCGGCGAATGCCTGCTCCATCGCCGTATCTTCCGCGTCAATCCGCTGCTGGGATACATGCACATGTCGCTGGCCTTCGGCTGGTTCCTGCTCATCGTGGTGGGGTGGATCGAAACGGTGGCCTACCTCGGCCTGCGCTGGGTGCCGTTGCAGGGACATGTCTTCTTCAAGTACTTCGCGCCGACGCTGATGCTGCGCGAGAAGCCCTTCTTCGATTTCGTGATGGACTTGCTGCTGCTCTTCGTCCTGTCGGGCGTGGCGCTGGCATGGGCCAAACGTTTCTGCTCGCGGGCGATGGGAATGCGCCGCACGACCCGACACGTGCCGGGCGACCGGATCGCCCTCACGGCACTGTGGTTCGTCTTTCCGGCGCGGCTCGCGGCCGAAAGCATCACCTGCGGCATCTACGGCATGGGAGGCTTCCTGACCGGAGGGCTGGGGGCGTTCATGGCCGAGCATCTCGGCCGGTCGACGCTCGTCGTGCTCGAACAGGGGGCGTGGTGGTTCTATTCGATCGCGCTCGGCGTCTTCTTCGTCGCGCTGCCGTTTTCGCGCTACATGCATATCTTCACCGAGATCCCGCTCATCTTCCTGCGTCGTTACGGCGTGCGCCCGCGTGAGAAGGAGTCGTCGGCCGACCGCTTCCAGATCGAAGCCTGCTCGCGGTGCGGCATCTGCATCGACCCCTGCCAGTTGCAGAGCGTGCTGGGCATCGACGACGTGCAGTCGGTTTACTTTCTGCGCGACCGCCGCTACGGGATGCTGACGCGCGAAGTGGCGCAGAACTGCCTGATGTGCGGCCGCTGCCAGACGAAATGTCCGGTGGGGATCGATCTCAACACCCTGCGGCTCAATTCGCGCGACACGATGCGCAACACCCCCGACGAACGGCGCTACGACTACTTCAAGGGACTCGACCGCTCGGAAGGCGAAGGGAAGGTCGGCTATTTCGCGGGCTGCATGACGCTGCTCACGCCGCGCACGATGACGGCCATGGAGCGCATCTTCACGGCTGCCGGCGAGGAGGTGTGGTGGGCCGACCGCAACGGCGGGGTCTGCTGCGGCCGGCCGCTCAAACTTTCGGGCGAAACCGACTCGGCGCGCCGCATGATGGAGTACAACACGCAGCTCTTCCGCAGGCACGGCATCCGCACGCTCGTCACCTCGTGCCCGATCTGTCTGAAAGTCTTCCGCGAGGAGTACCGGCTCGACGGTATCCGCGTCATCCACCATTCGCAGTATATCCTCGAACTGCTGTCCGCCGGCCGGCTGAGGCTGGAACGCGGCGCGGCGAGCTATGCCTATCACGACCCCTGCGAACTGGGGCGCGGCAGCGGCATCTACGACGAACCGCGCCGCGTGATCGAGGCGGTCGGCACGCTGCTCGAACCGGCGCATACGCGCGAAGATGCGCTCTGCTGCGGGTCGTCGGTGGGCAATACGGTCATTTCGGACGGCGATCAGGTGCGCATCGCCACGTCGGTGGCCGACGAACTGACGGCCACGGGCGCCGATGCGATCGTCACGGCCTGCCCGTTGTGCAAGAAGGCGCTCGTGCGCGGCACGACGACGGAGGTGTGCGATCTGGCCGAGATCGTGGCCAAACGGATTCGCTGAATCCGCCTGTCCGCCGGCCTGAAAGCCTGACGACCCGCCGGACGGCCGACTGCCATTCGTCTGTCTGTCGCCCGCCGTTCTTCCGCTGTCGGGCGGAAGAGTGCGGAGATACGGAGAATACCCGCTCGTGCGGTCGGTTCGTAAACGGCTGTACGGCAGTCGAAAGGGTCTGCGAGAACGGGAAAGTTGCGATTTTATTTGGCAGATTCGAAAATTTGCCTTATCTTTGCATTCACAAAAGCGATAGATCGGGTGCCGCGGCACCGCATCGAACGATACATCGCGGGATAGAGCAGTTGGCAGCTCGTCGGGCTCATAACCCGGAGGTCGGAGGTTCGAGTCCTCCTCCCGCTACCAAAGCAGACAACTTGAAAGGGTTGTCTGTTTTTTGTTTTCATGAATTTCTGCGGGATTATCCCTTTTCATGTTGTTGCTGTCTTAGGGTCTTTCGGCCTTGCCGGAAAGACGCAGCCCGTGCCACCCGCAATGAAGCGCTGCTCTGTTCGCAACAGTTCGCTCGCATCCTCCTTCCGATTGCGGACTGAGATGTTCCGATGCGAAAAGGGATGGTTTCGGATTTCCGTAATCGGATGCCATATCACGGAATATTTCAAACACCTTGTTCTCCGAAAAAGTTCGATAAATGCCTTTTTCCCTTGTTTCATTCGATTCCTCCGGAATGAGGTTTTCATCGTGTTCCAATATTGAAGACCTCCATGTAGAGGCGGGCGTCGCGCGGTCGGTCTGTTTCCGCAGTTGCGGAGCTCGGGAGCCTGTTTTGCGGCTGGTCTTCCGACGGCGGCGCATGTATGCGTCGCGGGAGGATATTCGTTTTGAAAAATAGCGTGAAAAAGTTTGAATTATGATTTGAAAAGTTCATCTTTGCAAAAACGGAAGAGTTATGCGTAATCGGATTTTCGGGTGGATCATGACGGTGGGATTCGTCGCTGGCGGCGGGGAGGTTGCGGCACAGGAGCCGCTGCGGCAAGGACCGCAGGAGGAGGGTGTCGTGCTGCGTTTCGACGAGGCACGGCGCGATACGCTGGCCGACGTGCCGTCGGCGACGGCGGAAACTCTGCCGGCCGCTGCCGGGCGGCCGTTCGCCTACAAACTCAACCGTCGCCGCGTAACCCGCGAAGAGGCTTACGGGCGGGTTACATTGTGGAACGTCCGCCGCGTGCGGGTCAAGAACCGTCGTATGCGACTTGCCGATACGACACGGCGCGAACGGGTGCGACTGTTGAAATTCTTCGTCGAACGCGACCGCCGCAAGGGCGTGCGGCCGCATCTGCAAGGTAACGTCGCGGGGTACAGGTGGAGTGCGACGAGTCTGGAAGGCGCACGGCAGCGCAGGCAGGCAGTGCATATCCGCACCTATACGCTGCGTGCGGAATACGATTCGCTGCGCCGTGCCGGCGGCATCGACCGGTCGGGTCGCATTCCCGACGGATTATGGCATCCGCTGCCGCACGATGCCCGTTATTTGCTCGACGGAATCGAAGTGCCGGGCAGGGTTTTCCAGTTCATCGACGGATTGATCCTCCGTTCGCTCGACATTCGTACCGATTCGGCGACGATCGACGGACGTCCGCTCGTCGTCGGGAGAACCTATGCCGACCGTGCGCCGCTGGTCGTGATCGACGGAATGCCGTCGGATGTCGGAGAGTGGCTGCGGATGTGTCGGGCGAACGTCTTCTCGTTGGAGGCGGAGGTTCCGATGTACTATTATTACCTGCTGCCCGTCGAAGCGGTCGAAACCTTCGGCCGGCGCGGCCGGTTCGGCGCCGTCTGCATCGAACCGGCGCGCTGAGGGAGAAAATGCGGCGGATGAAAATTTCGTAAAAAATGGTCGGGACGGTCGCGGATTCCGAAAAAAATGTTGTACCTTTGTCCCCGATATCGGGAAGCCATGTACAAAGACCATCCGAACATATCCGCCTCTTTCGCGTTTCGGCGAACGAAGGGTAATCCGTCGGATTACGATACTTGCGGGCTTCTTATTTTCCAATTTAAAGGGTAACTGTTTTTCAGTTACTCTTTTTTTATGTACGCAGATGAAGAGATTGTTGCAGGGCGCCGAAGTGTGGCGTGACGGAGGGTTCGTGCGGGCCGACGTGCTCGTCGACGGCGACCGGATCGCGGCCGTGGGGCTCGGGTTGCCGGCCGAAGGGTGCGAGGTCGTGCCGCTCGGAGGAATGAAGATTCTGCCGGGGCTGGTCGATGTGCACGTACACTTGCGCGAACCCGGCTTTACGGCCAAGGAGACCATCGCCACGGGAACGCGCGCGGCTGCTCACGGCGGTTATACGACCGTCTGTCCGATGCCCAATCTTTCGCCTGCGCCCGATTCGCCGGAGCATCTGGCCGTCGAGTTGGAGGCGATCCGGCGCGACGCCGCGGTGCGGGTCGTTCCCTACGGCTGCATCACCCGCGGGCAGAAGGGGCGCGGCGAACTGGTCGATTTCGACGCGCTGGCACCCGACGTCGTCGGCTTCTCGGACGACGGCCGCGGCGTGCAGGAGGAGGCGCTCATGCGCGAAGCGATGCGCAGGGTAGCCCGCACGGGGCGTCCCGTGGTCGCCCACTGCGAGGTCGAGGCCCTGCTCGACAAGGGATATATCCACGACGGCGGCTATTGCCGCGCGCACGGTCATCGGGGCATCTCGTCCGAGAGCGAGTGGCGGCAGGTCGAGCGCGACATCCGGCTTGCGGCCGAGACGGGGTGCCGCTACCATGTCTGCCACGTCTCCACGAAGGAGAGCGTCGAGCTGGTGCGCCGTGCCAAAGCGGCCGGACTGCCCGTGAGTTGCGAGACGGCGCCGCACTATCTGGTGCTGTGCGACGAGGATCTGCGCGAGGAGGGGCGCTTCAAGATGAACCCGCCGCTGCGCAGCCGTGCCGACCGCGAGGCGCTCGTGGCCGGCTTGCAGGACGGGACGATCGAGGTGATCGCCACCGACCATGCGCCCCACACCGCCGCCGAAAAGGCCCGCGGGCTGGCGGGCAGCGCCATGGGCGTCGTGGGGTTGGAATGCGCCTTCGCGGTGCTCAATACGGCGCTCGTCGGGCGGGGGATCATCTCCTTCGCGCGGCTGGTGGAGGCGATGGCCGTCGCGCCGCGCCGCATCTTCTCGCTCGGCGGCGGCACGATCGCTGCGGGCGAGCCGGCCGACCTGACGGCGGTGGACACCGAGCGGGCGGGGACGGTCGATCCCGACCGCTTCCTGTCGATGGGGCGCAGCACCCCCTTCGCCGGAATGGCGGTGCGGGGCGAGGTGATGCTGACGCTGGTCGGGGGCCGCGAAGCCTATCGCAACGGGGATTTGAAAAGATAACACAATACTATGAATATGAAACCTTATACGAAGAAAATCGTTCTGGAAAACGGACAGGAGTTCTACGGATACGGCTTCGGGGCGGACAAGGAGGCGATCTGCGAGATCGTGTTCAACACCTCGATGGTCGGTTACCAGGAGATCATGTCCGATCCGTCCTACACGGACCAGATGGTCGTGATGACCTACCCGCTGATCGGCAACTACGGTATGACCGACGAAGACTACGAAACGAAAAACCCGACCATCGGCGGCATGATCGTGCGCGAGTACAACGATTCGCCCTCGAATTTCCGTTACACGAAGACGCTCAGCGAGGTCTTCGAGGAGCACGCCATCCCCGGCATCGAGGGGGTCGACACGCGGATGCTGACACGCATCATCCGCAACGAGGGCAGCCAGCGGGTGATGATTACTTCGGTCGAAACGCCCCGCGAGGAGGCGCTCGCACGCATGGCCGCGACGCCGTGGCCGCACGACATGGTGTCGCGCGTGAGTTGCCGCAAGCGGTGGATGTCGCGCGTGCCCAACCACAAGTACGACGTGGTGGCCGTCGACTGCGGCATCAAATACAACATCATCCGCCTGCTGAACCGCGTGGGATGCAACGTGACGGTGGTGCCCTACGACGCTACGGCGGAGCAGATTCTCGCGTTCCGTCCCGACGGGCTGGTGCTTTCGAACGGCCCGGGCGACCCGAATGACGTGCAGGGGGTGATCGAACTGGTGCGCCGGCTGCGCGGGCGGCTGCCGATCTTCGGCATCTGCATGGGGCACCAGCTCATCTCGCTGGCCTACGGAGCGAAGACCTTCAAGATGAAGTTCGGCCACCGCGGCGCGAACCATCCGGTGAAGAACCTCCAGACGGGCAAGATCGAGATCACGAGCCAGAACCACAGTTTCGCCGTCGACGTGGCGTCGCTCGAAGGCACGGGGTTGGAGCTCACGCACGTCAATCTGCTGGACGGTACGGCCGAAGGCGTCGCCTGCTACAAGGACGGGGTCTTCTCGATGCAGTATCATCCCGAGAGCGCTTCGGGGCCGCAGGACAGCGCCTATTTGTTCGATAAGTTCACTAAAATGATGGAGGATTGGAAAAATGCCTAAGAGAACGGATATCAAGAAAGTAATGGTGATCGGCTCGGGGCCGATCGTGATCGGTCAGGCCGCCGAGTTCGACTATGCGGGGACGCAGGCCTGCCTCGCGCTGAAAGAGGAGGGGTACGAGGTGATCCTGGTGAATTCCAATCCGGCGACGATTATGACCGACACGCATATCGCCGACAAGGTCTATATGGAGCCGCTGACGCTCGAATACGTGGCCAAGATCATCCGTTACGAGCGTCCCGATGCCATCGTGCCGGGGCTGGGCGGCCAGACGGGCCTGAATCTGGCCGTACAGCTGGCCAAGAAGGGCGTGTTGCAGGAGTGCCAGGTCGAGATTCTGGGTACGTCGTTCGAGAGCATCGAGCAGGCCGAAGACCGCGAGCTGTTCAAGGAGCTGTGCGAGCGGCTGGGCGAACCGGTGCTGCCGTCGCATATCGCCAACAACATGGAGGAGGGCATCGCCGCCGCCGAGCGGATCGGCTATCCGGTGGTGCTGCGTCCGGCCTTCACGCTGGGCGGTACGGGCGGCGGCTTCGCCGACAACCGCGAGGAGCTGGAGGAGCTGATGCGCAACGCGCTGATCCTCTCGCCGGTGCATCAGGTGCTCGTCGAAAAGAGCATCAAGGGGTATAAGGAGATCGAATACGAGGTGATGCGCGACGCCAACGATACGGCCATCTCGATCTGTTGCATGGAGAACATCGATCCGGTGGGTATCCATACGGGCGACTCGATCGTGGTGGCACCGTGCCAGACGCTCACCAACCGCGAATTCCAGATGTTGCGCGACAGTGCGCTCAAAATCATCCGTGCGCTCAAAATCGAAGGCGGCTGCAACGTGCAGTTCGCGCTCGACCCGCTGTCGTTCAAATACTACCTGATCGAGGTCAACCCCCGTGTGTCGCGCTCGTCGGCGCTGGCGTCGAAGGCGAGCGGCTATCCGATCGCCCGCGTTACGGCCAAGGTGGCCATGGGGCTGACGCTCGACGAGATCCGGCTGGCCAACACTCCCGCCTCGTTCGAGCCTGCGCTCGACTACGTGGTGACGAAGGTGGCGCGTTTCCCCTTCGACAAGTTCTCCGACGCGTCGAACAAACTCGGCACGCAGATGAAAGCCACGGGCGAGGTGATGTCGGTGGGCCGCACGATGGAGGAGAGCCTGCTCAAAGCGGTGCGCTCGCTCGAGACGGGCGTCTGCCACATCTACCACAAGAAGTTCGACACGATGTCGGACGACGAGATGCTGACCTACATCAAGGAGGGTACCGACGACCGCCTCTACGCCATCGCCCAGCTGATCCGCAACGGCGTCGACCTGGCGCTCATCTACAACAACACCAAGATCGACATGTTCTTCCTGGAGAAGTTCAAGAACATCGTCGAGATGGAGCGCACGGTGGCGGCGCACCCCTTCGACGAGGCGACGCTGCGCGAGGCCAAGCGCATGGGCTTCGGCGACAAGTACATCGGGATGCTGTGGGGCGCTACCGAGCACGAGATGTACGCCCTGCGCGAGAAGCTGGGGATTTTCCCCGTCTACAAGATGATCGATACCTGCGCGTCGGAGTTCTCCTCCTACGTGCCCTATTTCTACTCGACCTACGAGCAGGAGAACGAGTCGCTGGTGAGCGACCGCGAGAAGATCATCGTGCTCGGTTCGGGCCCGATCCGCATCGGTCAGGGCGTGGAGTTCGACTATTCGACCGTCCATGCGATCTGGTCGATCCGCAAGGCGGGCTACGAAGCCATCATCATCAACAACAACCCCGAAACCGTCTCGACGGACTACACGTGCAGCGACAAGCTCTACTTCGAGCCGCTCACGGTCGAGGACGTGATGAACGTCATCCACCTCGAAAAGCCCAAGAGCATCGTCGTCTCGCTGGGTGGCCAGACGGCCATCAACCTGGCCGAGCCGCTGGCGCGGCTGGGCGTGCCGATCATCGGCACCGACGTGCAGGCGATTCGCAACGCCGAGGACCGCGGCTGCTTCGAGAAGATCATGGAGCAGCTGGGCATCCCGCAGCCGCAGGCCGAGGCCGTGACCGACATCGAGGCGGGCGTGGCGGCCGCTACGCGTATCGGCTATCCGGTGCTGGTGCGTCCGAGCTACGTGCTGGGCGGCCGCGCCATGCAGATCGTTTCGAACGAGGAGGCGCTGCGCCACTACTTGCAGACGGCCGTCGAGGTCAACGACGACTCGCCCGTGCTGGTCGACAAATACATCATGGGCAAGGAGTTGGAGGTCGACGCCATCTGCGACGGCCGCGACGTCTTCATCCCCGGTATCATGGAGCACGTCGAGCGGACGGGCATCCACTCCGGCGACTCGATCAGCGTCTACCCGACTTTCAGCGTCTCGCCCAAGGTCAAGGAGAAGATCATCGACTATACGGTCAAACTGGGTCTCGAAATCGGCATCGTCGGCCTCTACAACATCCAGTTCATCTGCGACGGCCGCGACGAGGTCTACGTCATCGAGGTCAACCCCCGTTCGTCGCGCACGGTGCCCTTCCTCTCGAAGGCCACGGGCGTGCAGATGGCCGACATCGCCACGCAGGTGATCCTCGGGCGCAGCCTGCGCGAGCAGGGCATCACCGAGGTCTACGGCCGCGAGAAACAACGCTGGTTCGTCAAGGCGCCGGCCTTCTCCTTCTCGAAGATCCGCGGGGTGGAGTCCTACCTCTCGCCGGAGATGAAGTCGACGGGCGAGGCGATCGGTTACGACGACAAGCTGACGCGCGCGCTCTACAAGGCGTTGCAGGCTTCGGGCATGAAGGTGGCCAACTACGGTACGGTGCTGCTCACGATCGCCGACAAGGACAAGGAGGAGGTGCTGCCGCTGGCGCGCCGTTTCTACAACCTCGGCTTCAACATCGAGGCGACCTCCGGTACGGCCGATTTCCTGCGCCGCCACGGCCTGCGCACGCGCTTGCGCCGCAAGCTGTGCGAGGGCAGCAGCGAAATCATCGATTCGCTGCGCCAGGGCCACGTGAGCTACATCATCAACACGATCGACCTGGATCAGCACAATACGCGCTTCGACGGCTACGAAATCCGCCGCACGGCGGTCGAGAACAACGTGACGCTCTTCACTTCGCTCGAAACGGTGAAGGTGCTGCTCGACGTACTCGAAGAGATTACGCTCTCCGTTTCGACGATCGACGCGAAGTAATTTCGATTTCATGCGGCACCTGCGGCACATCCCTTGTCCGCTCCGAACGGGACATGCGCTTGGTATGCCCCGTCCGACTCGGACGCACGATGCACCACATCTGCCTGCCTGAAATCAAAATTCGGGAACAGAGTTATGTACAAGAAAGCAATCTACACGCTTCGCTCCAACGAACGGCTGACGCCTGCCGTATGGCGCATGACGCTCGAAGGCGACACGCAGTGGATCACGGCGCCCGGACAGTTCGTCAACGTCGAACTCGACGGGTGCTACCTGCGCCGCCCGATCTCGGTCTGCGACTGGGACGAACGGACGATCACGCTGATCTATAAAGTCGTGGGCGAGGGGACGGCGCTTATGGCCGGCCTGCGGCCCGGCGCGCGGCTCGACCTGCTCACAGGGCTGGGCAACGGCTTCGACGTGACGAAGGGCAGCCGCCGCGAGCTGCTCGTGGGCGGCGGCGTGGGCGTCCCGCCGCTCTACAATCTCGCCAAACGGCTTCTGGCCGACGGCCGCGAGGTCGCGGTCGTGCTGGGCTTCAACACGGCGGCGGAGGTCTTCTACCGCGACGAGTTCGCGCAGTTGGGCTGCCGCGTCGTGGTGGCGACGGCCGACGGGACGGAGGGCGTGCGGGGTTTCGTGACCGACGCGATCCGCGAAAGCGGCTTGGCATACGACTATTTCTACGCCTGCGGCCCGCTGCCGATGCTGCGTGCGCTGAGCGACGCTACGAAGTGCAGCGGTCAGCTGAGCTTCGAGGAGCGCATGGGCTGCGGATTCGGCGCCTGCATGGGGTGCAGCTGCAAAACCAAATACGGCAACAAGCGCATCTGCAAGGAGGGGCCGGTATTGACGAAGGAGGAGGTGATATGGTAACGAAAACGATTGCGCGCGACCTGTCGGTTACGCTGAGCGGCTGGCGGCTGGACAATCCGGTCATTCCGGCCAGCGGTACGTTCGGATTCGGCAACGAATTCCGCGATTTCTACGACATCAACATTCTGGGCACCTTCTCGTTCAAGGGTACGACGCGCGACGCGCGCTTCGGCAATCCGACGCCCCGCATCGCCGAGTGCACGGCGGGGATGATCAACGCCGTGGGGTTGCAGAACCCGGGCATCGACGCCGTGATCGCCGAGGAGCTGCCCCGCCTGCGGACGTTCTTCCACAAGCCGGTGATCGCCAACATCTCGGGCTTCTCGGTCGAGGAGTACGCCTACTGTTGCGAACGTATCGACCGCGAGGAGGGGATCGGACTGATCGAGGTCAACGTCTCGTGTCCCAACGTGCGGCACGGCGGCATGTCGTTCGGCACGTCGCCCGAGTGCGCCGCCGAGGTGACGCGCGCCGTGAAGGCCGTGACGACCAAACCGGTCTACATCAAGCTCTCGCCCAACGTGACCGACATCGTGGCGATCGCCCGCGCCTGCGAGGAGGCGGGTGCCGACGGGCTGTGCCTGATCAACACGATGCTCGGTATGCGTATCGACGTGCAGCGACGCAAACCGGTGATCGCCAACGTGATGGGCGGATTTTCGGGCGACGCGGTCTTCCCTGTGGCACTGCGCATGGTCTATCAGGTGGCCGGGGCGTGCGGGATTCCGGTGATCGGCTGCGGCGGCGTGTCGTCGGCGCGCGACGTCATCGAAATGATGATGGCCGGCGCGACGGCGGTCGAAGTGGGTGCGGCGAACCTGAAAAATCCTTATATTTGCAAGGAGATCATCGAGGCGCTGCCCTCCGAAATGGAGCGGCTGGGCATCGAACGGCTCGCCGACATCGTGGGTTGTGCTGCGCGGTAGGGCGCCTATGCGCAGGTGCGGAAACGTAAAAAGGGATGACGATGTTTCCGGCTGCGAAGCCTCCCTTTACGACCGCGTTGCCAGCCGAGTGCACCCGCTCGCGGGATGCCGAGGCGCCGCAGCGGAAACCGAGCGCAGCGAAGGAAAAGGGAGGTTTGGAGGGATTTTAAATACCGTTACATCTCGTCGCACAGGCGTTCAGGGATGTACGGAGCAGGAACGGAAACATAAAAGAAGAGATAACAAAGTTTCCGGCTGCGAAGCCTCCCTTTACAAAGGGAGGTTTGGAGGGATTTTAAATACCGTTACATCTCGTCGCACAGGCGTTCGGGGATGTACGGAGCAGGAACGGAAACATAAAAGAAGAGATAAAGATGTTGACACGAGATGTAATCATAGCGTGCGATTTCGCCAGTGCCGAGGCGACGTTCGCTTTTCTGGATAAGTTCGAGCAGGAGCCGCGCAAGCCGTTCCTGAAAATCGGCATGGAGCTTTACTATGCCGAAGGGCCGTCGATCGTGCGCGAGATCAAGCGCCGCGGTCACCGGATCTTCCTCGATTTGAAACTGCACGACATTCCCAACACGGTACGCAAGGCGATGGCCGTGCTGTCGAGGCTGGATGTGGATATGTGCAACGTCCATGCGGCCGGTACGATCGACATGATGCGTGCGGCCGTCGAGGGACTGACGCGGCCCGACGGTACGCGGCCGCTGCTCATCGCCGTGACACAGCTCACCTCGACGAGCGAGGAGCGGATGCGCGGCGAACTGCTGATCGACGCGCCGATCGACGAAGTGATCGTCCGCTATGCCCGCAATGCCCGCGAGGCGGGGTTGGACGGCGTGGTCTGCTCGCCGCTCGAAGCAGGCATGGTCAAGCAGGCGTGCGGTGCGGAGTTTCTGACCGTCACGCCCGGCGTGCGCTTCGCCGACGGCGACATGGGCGACCAGGTGCGTGTCACTACGCCGGCGCGTGCCCGCGAGATCGGCTCCGACTTCATCGTCGTGGGGCGTCCCGTCACGGCGGCGTCCGATCCCGTGGCGGCCTATCGCCGCTGCGTGGCCGAATTCGTCGGTGCGGAATGAAATATGCGGGATGCGGGACGACGACGGCGTTTCCCATCCGAAAAATAGACGAGTCATGAAACCGGTGAAACTTTTCTACCTGAAAAACTGTCCCTTCTGCCGCAAGGCGCTGCGTTACATCGACGAGGTCAAGGCCGCCCATCCCGAGCTGGCGGCCGTCGACATCGAACTGATCGAGGAGTCGGAGCAGCCCGCCGTGGCCGACGGCTACGACTACTATTACGTTCCGACCTTTTATGTGGACGGCGTGAAGGTGCACGAGGGCGGGATCTATCCCGACGAGGTGGAGGCGATTTTGCGCAAGGCAATGAAATGATATGAAGCCCGTGTTTTTTTCCGCACCCGAGCGCTGCGTGTCGCGCGACGATGCGCTCGTCGACCGGCTCGTGGAGCTGTGGGAGGCGTCGGTGCGCGCCACGCATGACTTTCTGAGTGAGGAGGATATTCGCGGCATCCGCACCTATGTCCCCGACGCCCTGCGTTCGATAGCCGATCTGCGGATCGTGCGCGATGCGGAGGGAGTTCCGGTCGCCTTCATGGGGTGTGACGGCCGGCGGTTGGAGATGCTCTTCGTCGGTCCCGCCTGTCGGGGTGCGGGTGTCGGCACCGCGCTGGTGCGCGAGGCTTTCGCCGCGGGTGTGACGGAGGTCGTGGTCAACGAGCAGAACCCCTCGGCGCGCGGGTTCTACGAACACGTGGGGTTCGCCGTGTGCGGCCGCAGCGAGCGCGACGAACAGGGCGGTCCCTTTCCGATACTGTATATGAAATTGAACGATAACAACAAACCGAACATGGAGAAAGCCATAGCAAAAGACCTGCTCTCGATCGGCGCGGTATTCCTGCGTCCAGAGCAGCCGTTCACTTGGGCGAGCGGTATCAAAAGCCCGATTTATTGCGACAACCGTCTGACGCTGACGGCCCCCGAGGTGCGCAAGCACGTAGAGGCGGGATTGGCCGAGATCGTCCGCACGAAATTCCCCGAAGCCGAGGTGCTGATGGGAACCTCGACGGCCGGTATCGCCCATGCGGCCATCACGGCCACGATCCTCGATCTGCCGATGGGTTACGTGCGCAGCGGCGCGAAGGATCACGGCCGCGGCAACCGCATCGAGGGCCGGCTCGAAAAAGGGCAGAAGGTCGTGGTGATCGAAGACCTGATCTCGACGGCGGGAAGCTGCATCGAGGTGGTCGAGGCGCTGCGCGAAGCGGGCGCCGAGGTGCTGGGCGTGGCGTCGATCTTCACCTACGGGATGCAGAAGGGGCTCGACCGGTTGGCGGCGGCCGGAGTCGTGAACTACTCGCTGTCGAACCTCGACGTGCTCGCGGAGGTGGCAGCCGAGGAGGGATATATCCGTCCCGAGGACAAGGCGCGCCTGATCGCCTTCCGCAACAATCCGTCGGACGAAAGCTGGATCAACAAATAATTCGAAGAGAGTTATGCGTCATTTGATCGAGCCTACCGATCTGTCGGTGGACGAAACCGAGCGGATCATCGACCTTGCGCTGGACATCATCGCCCATCGCGAAAAGTACAGCGAGGCCTGCAAGGGCCGCAAGCTGGCGACGCTCTTCTACGAACCCTCCACCCGCACGCGGCTGAGTTTCACGTCGGCCATGATGGAGCTGGGCGGCAACGTCATCGGTTTTTCGGACGCCGCGTCGTCGTCGGTGTCGAAGGGCGAAACGGTGGCCGACACGGTGCGCGTGATCGCCTGCTTCGCCGACATCATCGCCATGCGCCATTTCAAGGAGGGGGCGCCGCTCGTGGCGTCGCAGTATGCCGGCATCCCGGTCATCAACGCGGGCGACGGCAGCCATGCGCATCCCACGCAGACGCTTACCGACCTGCTGACGATCAAGCGCGAACTGGGACGGTTGGACGACCTCACGATCGGCTTCTGCGGCGACCTGAAATTCGGCCGTACGGTGCACTCGCTCATCAAGGCGCTGTCGCGCCGCACGGGGATCAAGGTGATCCTGATCGCGCCCGAAGAGCTGCGCCTGCCCGACTACATCCGGCACGAGGTGTGCGACAAATACGGCGTGCCGACCGTCGAAGTGCGCACCATGGAGGAGGTGATGCCCGAACTGGACATTCTCTACATGACCCGCGTGCAGAAGGAGCGTTTTCTGGACGAGGAGGAGTTCGAGCGGGTCAAGGACAGTTTCGTGCTGACGCCCGAGAAACTTGAAACGGCCAAGAAGGAGATGGTCGTCCTGCATCCGCTGCCGCGCGTCAACGAGATCACGCGCGCGGTGGACAACGACCCCCGCGCTGCCTATTTCCGGCAGGTCGAGAACGGCAAGTTCGTCCGCATGGCGCTGATCTATACGCTGCTGCAATGGGCGGGCGAACGGAAGGCGGCCCCTACGCCGCATCTGACCGAAGCATACGACGTCAAGCGCCTGCGCTGTCAGAACCGCCGCTGCATCTCGGCCACCGAAGACGTCGACCAGCTCTTCCATGAGATCGACGGCGAACCGGGCAGTTACCGTTGCGCCTACTGCGAGGCGAAGCTACGCGGATAACGGCGGCAGAGCCGCTTCCGGAATCGGTCGCAGCCGACCGGAAGAGGGGCGTTCCGTGCGTTGGAATGTTGATAAGATTGTTTATAATTTTATTTATTATAAGCTTCGGTTTTCCGTGAAAAAGGAGCTATCTTTGTGTCGTCGATAAGAAGAAACCGCACGCCATGTACGCTTTTTGGTTACAGCAGAATCAGAAAGGACGATACTCGAAAGGGTACGTACATCGTTCGTGTGCTCGGAACTGATGGAGAAAAAACCGCCGTGACGTATCGTGTCGCGGCGGTTCTTCTTTTCGGCGACGGAGCCTCTGCCGGGGTGATACGGAAGGAGTTGAGGCGGTTCGGGCGCGTGCAGGAGCGGTTCTGGGATGCGCTTCGCCGGAGAAGAGTACTCGCCGGTCGCATCCGGTGGAAAGCGGATATCGAACGTAACGGGAGCATCCGTCCTACGGGGCGGGCCCGCAAAGAAAATTTCAGATATGAGTGCGAAAGTAGGAGTCATCATGGGATCGACCAGCGACTGGGAGGTCATGGCCGCCGCTGCCGAGACGCTCGAAGCGTTCGGCATCCCCTATGAGAAGCGGGTCGTGAGCGCCCACCGTACCCCCGACCTGCTGGTCGAGTACGCCAAGACGGCGCGCGGGCGCGGCATCGAGGTCATCATCGCCGGTGCCGGCGGGGCGGCCCATCTGCCGGGCATGGTGGCCAGCATGACGCCGCTGCCCGTGGTGGGCGTGCCGGTCAAGTCGCGTGCGCTCAACGGGCTGGACTCGTTGCTGTCGATCGTTCAGATGCCGGCCGGCGTGCCGGTGGCGACGGTGGCGATCAACGGAGCGAAGAACGCCGCGCTGATCGCCGTGTCGATCTTGGCCCTGTCCGACGGGGAGGTGGCCGCACGGCTCGATGCGTTCCGGGCGCGGCAGACGGCCGACGTGTTGAAAGCGGAGTTGTAGGATGGGTGCGGCGATGAAGACGATCGGTGTGATCGGCGCGGGTCAGCTGGGGCTGATGCTCGCCGAGGAGGCGCACAAGCTGGGGGCGCGGGTGGTGACGCTCGATCCTGCGGCCGATGCTCCCGCCGCACGTGTGGCCGACGGGCATATCGTGGCGGCCTACGACGACGGGGCGGCGCTCGAAGAGCTGTGCCGCCGCAGCGACGTGGTGACCTATGAATTCGAAAACGTCCCGGGCGAAGTGCTCATTCCGCTCGTGAAGCGATACAATATTCCGCAGGGCTTCCAGCCCCTCTACGACTCGCAGGATCGCCTGCGCGAAAAGTGCAACGCCGTCGCGCACGGCCTGCGCACGCCGCGTTTCGCGCCGGCCGACGACCGCCCGTCGCTCGAAGCGGCCGTCCGCGAGGCGGGCGGCTTCCCCTGCGTCTTCAAGACCCGCACGCTGGGCTACGACGGCCACGGGCAGGTCGTGCTGCGTTCGGAGGAGGATATGGCGAAGGTCGAACCCTATTTCGGCCGGCCGGGTATCGTCGAGGAGTTCGTAGCCTTCGATTTCGAGGCGAGCGCCATCGTGGTCGGCGACGGCCGCGAGACGGTCTGCTTTCCCGTGGGGCGCAACGTCCACCGCGACGGGATTCTGGATCTGTCGGTCGTGCCGGCGGAGATTCCGGACGCGCTGCGCGACAGGATCGTGAGCGAGAGCCGGCGTTTCATGCAGGAGTGCGGTTATCGGGGCATCCTTGCGATCGAGTATTTCGTCAAGGGCGACGAGATCTATTTCAACGAAATGGCGCCGCGCCCGCACAACAGCGGGCACTGGACGATCGAGGGATGCACGACCAACCAGTTCCGCGAACTGGCGCGCTACCTGCTGGGGATGCCGTTGGAGGAGCCGCGGTTGGTGGCTCCCACGGTGATGAAGAATATCCTGGGGCGCGATCTGGCCGCCGCCGAGGCGATCGCCCGCGAGGGGCGGGCGGATGTCCACGTCCATCTCTACGGCAAACGCGAGAGCCGCCCTCTGCGTAAAATGGGGCATATCACCTTCGTGGGCCTGAGCGGCGGGCAGTTCGCCGCCGAGTGGGCCGCGCGATTCGAATGACCGGCGGAGCCGTCGGGCCGCCGCAGCGGAATAAAGAGAAAAAGAGAACTGAACGATATGAAGAACTACCGTATTTTCGTCGAGAAACGCCCCGGATTTCGGGTCGAGGCCGAGAGCCTGCAACACGATTTGAACGAGAACCTCGGATTGCACCTCTCGCAGTTGCGTCTGCTGAACGTCTACGACCTGTTCGGCTTCACGCCCGAATTGCTCGAAGCGAGCCGTTACAGGGTGTTCGGCGAGGTGCAGACCGACGAGGTGACCGACGCCTGCGACCTCGAAGGGAGGAAATTCCTGGCCGTGGAGTATCTGCCGGGACAGTTCGATCAGCGCGCTGCGTCGGCCGTCGACTGCGTGCGGCTGATCGATCCCGAAGCCGAGGTGCGCATCCGCTCGTCGCGGCTGCTGTTGCTGGACGCAGCGACGACCGACGAGGAGCTGGCGCGCGTGCGCAAATACTACATCAACGCCGTCGAGTCGCGCGAGAAGGATCTCTCGGTGTTGAGCGACATGGAGCAGGCCGAGGTGAAGCCCGTGGAGGTGCTCGCGGGACTGCGCGAGCTGACCGACGGCGAACTGGCTCCCTATTGCGCGAAGATGGGGCTGGCGATGAACGCCGACGACCTGCGCGAGGTGGTGAACTATTTCCGGGCCGAGGGGCGCGATCCCTACGAGACGGAGCTGCGGATTCTGGATACCTATTGGAGCGACCATTGCCGCCATACGACCTTTACGACGGTGCTGACCTCGATTCGGATCGACGAGTCGTTCATGCGAGCCGAGTTGGAGGAGTCGTTGGAGCTGTATCATAAGATCCGCCGCGAACTGGGCCGCGACGAAAAACCCCTCTGCCTGATGGATCTGGCCACGATCGGCGCCCGTTACCTGCGCAAAATCGGCAAGCTGGACGATCTGGAAGTGAGCGAGGAGAACAACGCCTGCTCGATCTTCGTCGACGTCGACGTGGACGGGCAGCCCGAAAAGTGGCTGTTGCAGTTCAAGAACGAGACGCACAACCATCCCACCGAGATCGAACCCTTCGGCGGCGCTTCGACCTGTCTGGGCGGTGCGATCCGCGACCCGCTGTCGGGGCGCAGCTACGTCTACCAGGCCATGCGTGTGACGGGTGCGGGCGATATCTATCAGCCCGTCGGCGAGACGCTCGCCGGCAAACTGCCCCAGCGGGTCATCAGCCGCAAGGCTGCGGCCGGTTATTCGAGCTACGGCAACCAGATCGGTCTGGCCACGACCCACGTGCGCGAAATCTATCATCCCGACTACGTGGCCAAGCGTTTGGAGGTGGGTGCCGTGGTGGGAGCCGTGAAGGCCGAAAACGTGCGGCGCGAAACGCCTGCCGCGGGCGACGTGGTGTTGCTGCTGGGCGGCCGCACGGGGCGCGACGGCATCGGCGGTGCGACGGGTTCGTCGAAGGAACACAATACCAAGTCGCTGGAAACCTGTTCGTCGGAGGTGCAGAAGGGCAACGCTCCGGAAGAGCGCAAACTGGAACGGCTGTTCCGCCGGCCGGAGGTGACGCGCCTTATCAAGAAGTCGAACGACTTCGGCGCCGGCGGCGTGTCGGTGGCCATCGGCGAGCTGACCGACGGTCTGGACATCTATCTGGACCGCGTGCCGACCAAGTACGACGGCCTGAATGCGACGGAGCTGGCGATCAGCGAGTCGCAGGAGCGCATGGCCGTGGTGGTCGAACGGGCGGACATGGAACGGTTCATGGACTATTGCCGTGAAGAGAATATCGAGGTGACGCACGTGGCCGACGTTACGGATACGCGCCGGATGCGCATGTACAACCGCGACCGGCTCGTGGTCGACCTCTCGCGCGAGTTCATCGACTCGGCGGGTGCGGCCCACTATGCCGAGGCCGAGATCGGCGCCGTCGAGGCGTGCGATCCCTTCGTGCGCAAGCCGCAGGGTGCGACGCTAGCCGAGCGCATGGAGGCCGACCTGGCGGACGACAACGTGGTGTCGCAGAAGGGCCTCGTTGAGATGTTCGACTCGACGATCGGCGCTTCGACCGTGCTGCTGCCCTTCGGCGGCCGCACGCAGGGCTCCGAGACGCAGGTCTCGGTGCAGAAACTCCCCGTCGACGGATACACCGAGACGGCGAGCATCATGGCCTACGGCTACAACCCCTTCCTTACGTCGTGGAGCCCCTATCACGGGGCGGCCTACGCCGTCGTCGAGGCCTGCGCCAAGGCGGTGGCCGCCGGTGCGGAGTTCGGGGGGATGCGTTTCTCCTATCAGGAATATTTCGAACGGATGCACACCGCCCGTTCGTGGGGCAAACCGCTGGCGGCGCTGCTGGGTGCGCTGCGGATGCAGGTCGAGCTGGGGCTGCCGTCGATCGGCGGCAAGGACTCGATGAGCGGCACCTTCCAGCAGATCAACGTGCCGCCCATGCTCATGGCCTTCGGCATTACGACCGTCGACGCGCGGCGCGTGATCTCGACCGATCTGAAAGAGGCGGGGCATACGCTCTACCTGCTCAAACATACGCCGAAGGCGAACCGTATGCCCGATACCGCGGCGCTCCGAACCTTGTGGAACTATGCTTCCGAGCGGATTGCCGCAGGTCGGATCGTGGCGGGCTATGCCGTCGGGTTCGGCGGTGTGGCCGAGGCGCTGGCGAAGATGGCTTTCGGCAACGGAATCGGCGCGGAGGTCGAGTTGCCGGAGGAGGCGCTGTTCGCCTACGACTACGGTTCGATCGTGGTGGAGAGCACCGTCGAACTCGATGCGCCCTTCGCCGTGCGGCTGGGCCGGACGACGGCCGACGAAGCGTTGACTGTTAACGGCGAGCGGATGCCGCTCGACACGCTGCGCCGCGCCAACAGCGAGCGCTTCGCCCGAATCTATCCCGACCGCGGCGCGAACCGTGGGACGGTCATGGAGAGCACCCCCGCATCCCGCACGTTCGTCTACGGGGGCGAGGCGGTGGAGCACCCCGTGGCCTACCTGCCCGTCTTCCCGGGTACGAACTGCGACTACGACACGGCCCGCGCCTTCCGCCGCGCCGGCGCCGAGGTCGAGACGACGGTCTTCTGCAACCTCTCGGCCGAGGCGATCTTCCGCTCGATCCGCGAGATGAAGGAGCATATCCGCCGGTGCCACATCTTCGTGCTCAGCGGCGGATTCTCGTCGGGCGACGAACCCGACGGAAGCGGCAAGTTCATCGCCAACGTACTCAACAACAAGGATATCGCGGAGGAGATCCATGCGCTGCTCGACCGCGGCGGCCTGATCCTGGGCATCTGCAACGGGTTCCAGGCGCTCGTCAAGTCGGGACTGCTGCCCTACGGGCGGCTGGGTTGCGTGACGAAGGATTCGCCCACGCTCTTCCGCAACGACATCAACCGCCACGTTTCGCAGATCGTCACCACGCGTGTGGCTTCGACGGCTTCGCCGTGGCTCAGTTCGTTCTCGGTGGGCGATCTGCACAGTATCGCCGTCAGCCACGGCGAAGGCAAGTTCGTGGTCGGCGAGCAGCTGGCGCGCCGGTTGTTCGAGTGCGGGCAGGTAGCTTTCCAGTACGCCGGCCCCGACGGTCATGCGACGGCCGAAGCGCCCTGCAACCCCAACGGTTCGTTCTACGCCATCGAGGGCATCGTCTCCGAGGACGGGCGCATTCTGGGCAAGATGGGTCATACGGAGCGCTACGGAGAGAACCTCTTCAAGAATATCTGCGGGGAGAAACGGCAGCCGATCTTCGAGAATGCCGTCGCCTATTTCCGCAAACGGAACTAACCTTAAACTTGAATACGCATGAACCTGAAACGAATCCTTTTCTGCCTGACGGCTTTCGCCGCTGCGATCGCTACGTCGGTTCCCTGCGCCGCCAGGCGTCCGTCGGGCTCCGACCTGCGGCTGCTCTACTGGAACATCCAGAACGGCATGTGGTCGGGGCAGGACGACAATTACGACCGCTTCGTGGAGTGGGTGAAGGAGTTCGACGCCGACGTCTGCGTGTGGTGCGAGGCGCAGTCGATCTACCGTTCGGGCACGGCCGACAGGATGCCGGAAGCCGACCGCTATCTGGTCGGCAACTGGGGCGAACTGGCGGCGCGCTACGGCCACAAGTATTGGTACGTGGGCGGTCACCGCGACAATTTCCCGCAGGTGATTACCTCGAAATACCCGATCGAGAACGTCGAGCGGATCGTGGGCGAGGAGCCCGACAGCGTGGTGACGCACGGCGCGGGGTGGGCCCGCATCGCGAAGAACGGTCGCACGGTCAATATCGTGACGCTGCATCTGTGGCCGCAGGCTTACGCCTACCGGGCGACCGACGTGGCGGCGAGCCGCGACGCGCACGAGGGCGACCGTTACCGCCGCATGGAGATCGAGTATATCTGCCGGCATACGATCGGCACCGCTCCCCGTGCCGCCGAAGAGCTTTGGGTGATGCTAGGCGACAACAACTCGTGGTCGCGGCTCGACAACTGGTTCTACAAATGTCCGGAGGACGATCCGCGGCTGCTGACGCAGGACTACGTGCTCGAACATACGCCCTACGTCGATGTGATCGCCCGACAGCATCCCGGCCGGTTCCAGACGACGACTCATTCGGAAAAGCGTATCGATTTCGTCTACTGCACGCCGGCGCTCTACGATTGCGTGACGCGCGCCGAAGTGGTTCGCGACGACTATACCGAGCCGGTGCGCGATCCGAAGAAACTGTCGAATTTCTGGCACCCGTCGGATCACCGGCCGATCGTGGTGGACTTCGATCTGAAAAAAGCGAAAAAACAATAACTCCAAAAAATAGAACAAACTATGAAACAGCTCGAAATGCTTTACGAGGGTAAGGCGAAACAGGTTTTCCGCACGGACGACGACGATGTGATCCTGATGCATTACAAGGATGCCGCCACCGCTTTCAACAACATCAAGAAGGCGACCATCGAGGGCAAGGGCGTCCTCAATAACAAGATTTCGACGATCATTTTCGGCTATCTGAAAGAGGCGGGCATTCCGACGCACTACATCTCTACGCTCAACGAGCGCGACCAGCTGTGCCGCCGCGTGAAGATCATCCCGCTGGAGGTGATCGTGCGCAATATCGTGGCCGGTTCGATGGCCAAGCGCTTGGGGCTGGAAGAGGGGCTCAGACCGTCGAACACGATCTACGACATCTGCTACAAGTGCGACGAGCTGGGCGATCCGCTCATCAACGACCATCACGCCGTGGCGCTGGGCGTAGTGACTTACGACGAACTGAAACGGATCTACGACATGACGGCCAAGATCAACGAGGTGCTGACCGGTCTGTTCGACCGCATGAACATCACGCTGGTGGACTTCAAGATCGAGTTCGGCCGCACGTCGGACGGGCAGATCGTGCTGGCGGACGAGGTGTCGCCCGATACCTGCCGTCTGTGGGACAAGACGACCAACGAGAAGCTCGACAAGGACCGTTTCCGCCGCGACCTGGGGCGCGTGCGCGAGGCCTACGAGGAGATTCTCGCCCGTTTGGAGGCTTTGAAAAAATAGAGGAGCGACACGGCGGGGGTGGATTCCCGCTCCGGTTTTCGCTTTCGGATTAACTAATACAGGAGGAATCACGATATGAATGAATTGCCTTTCGACTCCCTGCACGAGGAGTGCGGCGTCTTCGGCGTCTTCGGCGTGGACGATGCGCCGGGAATCGTCTACTACGGCCTTCATGCCTTGCAGCACCGCGGCCAGGAGGCGTGCGGCATCGTCAGTGCCGAGGAGGGCCGCCTCGCGTCGGTCAAGGGCGAGGGGTTGGTGACCGAGGTCTTCAACGGCGACAACCTTTCGACGCTCCACGGCCGCATGGCCATCGGCCATGTGCGCTACTCGACGGCAGGGGGCGGCGGCCGCGAGAACGTGCAGCCCTTCGTCTTCCGACACCATACGGGCGATTTCGCGCTGGCGCACAACGGCAACCTCGTCAATTCACGCGAGCTGGTGCGTTACTTGGAGGACAAGGGGAGCCTCTTCCACTCGACCTCCGACAGCGAGATCCTCGCGCACCTCATCAAGAAGGAGCACAGCTCGGAGCACCGCATCTTCGCCATCATCGACGCGCTCAACATGCTCGAAGGCGGGTTCGCCTTCCTGATCATGACCGAGAACCGGCTCTACGCCTGCCGCGACAAGTACGGCCTGCGTCCGCTGTCGATCGGCCGGCTCAACGACGGCTGGGTCGTCAGCTCGGAGACCTGCGCGCTGGACATCGTGGGCGCAGAGTTCGTGCGCGACGTCAATCCGGGCGAGATCGTCACGCTCGACCGCAACGGCATCCGCAGCCGCGACTATTCGATGTACAAGCGCAACTGCATGTGCGCCATGGAGTACATCTATTTCGCGCGCCCCGACAGCGACATCGAATGTTGCAACGTCCACGCCTTCCGCAAGGAGTCGGGCCGGCTCCTTTTCGAGGAGGCTCCGGCCGACGCCGACGTGGTGATCGGCGTGCCCGATTCGAGCCTTTCGGCCGCGATCGGTTACTCGGAGGCCAGCGGCATCCCCTATGAAATGGGGCTGGTCAAGAACCGTTACATCGGCCGTACCTTCATCCAGCCGTCGCAGGCGATGCGCGAGAAGGGCGTGAAGATGAAACTTTCGGCCGTGCGGTCGCTCGTGGCGGGCAAGCGCGTGGCGCTCATCGACGACTCGATCGTGCGCGGTACGACTTCGCTGCGCATCGTGCGGCTGCTCAAGGCCGCCGGCGCGAAGGAGGTGCACGTGCGCATCGCATCGCCCAAGATGACCCATCCCTGCTTCTACGGCGTCGACACCTCGACCTGCGACCAGTTGATCGGCCACCGCTGTTCGGTCGAGGAGATATGCCGCCAGATCGAGGCCGACTCGCTGGCCTTCCTCTCGGAGGGAGCGCTGCTGAGGGCCGGCAACCGCAAGGAGATGTGCATGGCCTGCTTCACGGGCCGTTATCCGACGGCGCTCTACGAACATGCCGCCGAGATCGGCCGCAAGGAGGACAAGAACCGTTAGCGGGGTATTCCTCGCGCGACAAATGTCAAACGAAAAACAGAAAAAACGATATGGCAGAAAGTTATGAGAAGGCCGGCGTGAATCTCGAAGCCGGTTACGAGGTGGTCCGCCGCATCAAGAAGCACGTCGCTTCGACGGCGCGCACGGGCGTCATGGGTACGATCGGCGCCTTCGGCGGCATGTTCGATCTGGCGGCTCTCGGAGTCAAGGAGCCGGTGCTCGTAAGCGGTACCGACGGCGTGGGAACCAAGCTCAAACTGGCCTTCGCGCTGGACAAACACGATACGATCGGCATCGATGCCGTGGCGATGTGCGTCAACGACGTGCTGGCTCAGGGTGCCGAGCCGCTCTTTTTTCTCGATTATGTGGCCGTGGGGCACAACGAACCGGTCAAGATCGAGGGCATCGTCTGCGGCGTGGCCGAGGGGTGCCGTCAGGCGGGCTGTGCGCTCGTAGGCGGCGAGACGGCCGAGATGCCGGGCATGTACGAAGGCGGCGAGTACGACATCGCGGGGTTCACGGTGGGCGTCGTCGAACGCAGCCGGCTCATCGACGGGTCGAAGGTCAAGACCGGCGACGTGCTGGTCGGGATCGCCTCGTCGGGCGTCCATTCCAACGGCTTCTCGCTGGTGCGCAAGGTGCTGTCGGACAACGGACTGGAACTGAACAAGGTCTATCCCGAGCTGAGTAACCGCACGTTGGGCGAGGTGCTGCTCACCCCGACGAAAATCTATGTGAAGCCGGTGCTCGACGTGATCCGCCGGTGCGACGTCCACGGCATCAGCCACATCACCGGCGGCGGATTCGACGAGAACATTCCCCGCATCTTGCACGAGGGGCAGGGCATCGCCATCGAGGAGGGGACGTGGGAGATCCTGCCCGTGTTCCGCTTCCTGGAGAAGTACGGAAAGATCGCCCACCGCGAGATGTTCAACATCTTCAACATGGGCGTCGGCATGGTCATCGCGCTCGACGCCGAGGAGGCGCAGAAGGCCGTCGACATCCTCGCGTCGCACGGAGAGCAGGCGTCGGTCATCGGACGTGTCACCGACTCCGAGGGGGTCGTCATCCGGTAGCGTGCCGATGAAGCGGATCGCTGTTTTCGCCAGCGGCGAAGGGAGCAACTTCGAGGCGATCGCCGCTGCATGCGAGCGGGGTGCGATCGCGGCCGAGGTGGCTCTCGTCGTCTGCGACCGGCCCGGGGCGCGCGTCACGGAGCGCGCGGCGGCGCGGGGCATCGCCTGCTTCGCCTTCGCGCCGAAGGAGTATGCCTCGAAGGCCGACTACGAATGCGAGATCGTCGCGCGGCTCGATGCCGCGGGAGTCGATCTGGTCTGTCTGGCGGGGTACATGCGCATCCTCTCGGAGGTGCTGCTCGGCGCCTACGGCGGGCGGATCGTCAACATCCATCCCTCGCTGCTGCCCGCCTTCAAGGGGGCGCACGCGATCGAGGAGGCCGTCGCCTACGGGGTGAAGGTCTACGGGGTGACGATCCACTGGGTCGACGCCACGCTCGACGGCGGGCGGATCATCGCGCAGCGCGCCTTCGCCTACGACGGCGACGACGTGCGCGAGGTCGAACGGCGCGTGCACGAGGTGGAGCATGAATTATACGTGGAAACGATTGATAAATTGGTAAAAGCATAAAATACGAAAAATGAGGGCATTGATAAGTGTCAGCGATAAGACGGGCGTCGTCGACTTCGCAAAGAATTTGAAGGCTTTGGGCTGGGAGGTGATCGCCACGGGCGGCACGATGAAACTGTTGCGCGAGAGCGGTGTCGAGGTGTTGAACATCAGCGACGTGACCGGCTTCCCCGAGATTTGCGACGGGCGCGTGAAGACGCTTCATCCGGCCGTGCACGGCGGTCTGCTGGCGCGCCGCGACGTCGAGGAGCACGTCGAGGCGCTGCGCGCCAACGGCATCGAGTTCATCGATCTGGTCTGCGTGAACCTCTATCCCTTCCGCCAGACGATCGCCAAAGAGGGCGTTACGCTGGCCGAAGCGATCGAGAACATCGACATCGGCGGCCCTTCGATGCTGCGCAGTGCGGCCAAGAATTTCCGCGACGTGACCGTCGTCTGCGATCCGGCGGACTACGCCGCGATTCTGGACGAGATGCGCGCCGAGGGCAATACTTCGGTCGAAACGCGTCTGCGTCTTTCGGCCAAGGCCTACACCCATACGGCGGAGTACGACAGCATGATCGCCACCTACATGCGTGCGCAGGCGGGCCTGCCCGAGAAACTGTTCCTCGATTTCGATCTGGTGCAGTCGCTCCGCTACGGCGAGAATCCCCATCAGACGGCCAAATTCTACCGCTCGGCCGAGGAGTTTCCCTTCTCGCTGGCTCATGCCCGGCAACTCAACGGCAAGGAGCTGTCGTACAATAATATCCAAGATGCCAACGCCGCGCTGAACATCGTGCGCGAGTTCGACGAGCCTTTCTGCGTGGGGCTCAAACACATGAATCCCTGCGGCGCGGCCGTCGGCCGCGACGTCGTGGAGGCGTGGACGAAGGCCTACGAGGCCGACAAGGTGTCGATCTTCGGCGGTATCGTGGCTGTCAACCGCGAGGTGACGCGCGAGGCGGCCGAACGGATGAAGCCGATTTTTTTGGAGATCATCATGGCGCCCAAGTTCTCGGAAGGGGCGTTGGAGGTGCTCTGCACGAAGAAGAACCTGCGGCTGCTCGAAGTCGACATGACACGCAGCGACGTGCATCCGATGCAGTACGTGAGCGTCAACGGCGGTCTGCTGGCGCAGGAGCTCGACGTGGAGACGAAGCGGATCGAGGCGTCGATGACCGTTACGAAGGCGCGTCCCGACGCTGCACAGCTGCGCGACTTGGAGTTCGCCTGGCGGATCGTCAAGCATGTCAAGTCGAACGCGATCGTGGTGGTGAAGGGGGGACAGACGCTCGGCGTCGGCGCCGGTCAGATGAACCGGATCGGATCGGCCGAGATCGCGTTGAAGGAGGCGCAGGCCAAAGGTGCGACCGAGGGGCTGGTCATGGCGTCGGACGGCTTCTTCCCCTTCGACGACTGCGTGACGCTCGCCGCCGCCAACGGTGTCGCGGCGATCGTGCAGCCAGGCGGTTCGGTACGCGACGAGGATTCGATCCGCAAGGCCGACGAAACGGGCGTGGCGATGCTCTTCACGGGGATGCGCCATTTCAAACACTGAGATGACGAGATCGGGGGGCGGGTCCGCTGTCCGTTATTCGGGCAGGATTCGGCTCTGCCGCCGGAGAAGAACCGGGTGCGGCGGGACGGCGGCCGCGACGTGAAACCGCATGATTTTGAAACCGAATTAAAGATATATTTCGATCCATGAAAGTTCTTGTAGTGGGCGGCGGAGGCCGCGAACATGCCATTGTCGATGCGCTGACGCGCAGCGGAAGGATCGACACGATCTATTGCGCGCCGGGCAATGCGGGCATCGCGGCGCAGGCCGAGTGCGTCCCGATCCGCGAGACGGAGGTGGAGGCTTTGCGCGATTTTGCGCTGGCGCACAACGTGACGCTGACGGTCGTAGGCCCCGAAGCGGCGCTGGCGGCGGGTATCGTCGACTGTTTCCGTGCGGCGGGACTGCGGATCTTCGGCCCGACGAAGGCGGCCGCGCGCATCGAGTCGTCGAAGGAGTTCGCCAAGGAGCTGATGGCCAAATACGGTATCCCGACGGCGGGGTTCCGTGCCTTCACCGCGTATGAGGAGGCGCGCGACTACGTGGCCTCGCGTCCGTTGCCGGCAGTGCTGAAATACGACGGGCTGGCGGCCGGCAAGGGTGTGGTCATCGCGCAGACGATGGAGGAGGCCGATGCCGCGTTGCGCGACATGCTGCTCGACGACAAGTTCGGGCACGGCAAGGTGGTGGTCGAGGATTGGCTCGAAGGACCCGAGTTCTCGTTCATGTGTTTCGTCGACCGCCGGCGCGTCTATCCGATGGCGATGGCGCAGGATCACAAGCGGGCCTACGACGGCGACGAAGGGCCCAATACGGGCGGCATGGGCGCCTACTCGCCGCTGCCGTTCGTGACCGGGGAGGACGAACGGTATGCGTTGGAGCGGATCATGCAGCCCGTCGCCGATGCGATGTGCGCCGAAGGGTGTCCCTTCACGGGGGTGCTCTACGGCGGCCTGATGAAGACGCGCGACGGCATCAAGGTGATCGAGTTCAACGCCCGTTTCGGCGATCCGGAGACGGAAGTAGTGCTGCCGCGTCTGAAAAGCGACATCGTGGAGATCTTCTCGGCCGTGGCCGACGGCTGGGAGCTGGAGCACCCGCTCGAATGGCACGACTTTTCGACGGTGGGCGTGGTGCTGGCCTCGAAGGGCTATCCCGGCAGCTATGCGAAGGGCGCCGTGATCGAGGGGCTGGACGAGGTCGACGGCGCGGTCTACCACATGGGTACGGCCTCGAAGGAGGGGCGGATCGTGACGGCCGGCGGTCGGGTGGCGATCGTCGTCTGTGCGGCGCCGACGCTCGGCGAGGCGCTGGAAAAGTGCAATCGGGAAGTAGGTAAGGTGCGGTGCGGCAATCTGTACCATCGTACGGACATCGGACGGAAAGCAATCAAGTGATTCTATGGCGACGATAATCAGCGGAAAAGAGTTGTCGGCCTCGATGAAGGCCGAAATGGCGGCGGCAGTGAAGGAGTTCCCCGCCAAATACGGGCGGGCGCCCCATCTGGTCGTGGTGCTCGTGGGCGACGATCCGGCCAGCGTGAGCTATGTGACGGGCAAGGCCAAGGCTTCGGCCGAGGTGGGCATTCGCAACACGACGATCCGCCGCCCGGCGGAGACGGGCGAGGCGGAGTTGCTGGCGCTGATCGGCGAACTGAACGCCGACGACGGCGTGGACGGGATTCTGGTGCAGCTGCCCCTGCCGAAGCATATCGACGAGGATCGGGTGATCGCGGCGATCCGCCGCGAGAAGGACGTGGACGGTTTCCATCCGCTCAACGTAGCCAATCTGTGGCTCAAACAGCCCTGCACGCTGCCCTGCACGCCGAAAGGAATTATCCGGATGTTGCAGCGGGCAGGTGTGGAGATCGCCGGCAAACGTGCCGTGGTGATCGGCCGCAGCAATATCGTAGGGCTGCCGGTGGCCAAATTGCTGCTCGACGCCAACGCTACGGTGACGATCGCCCACAGCCGCACGCGAAATCTGCCGGAGGTGACGCGCGAAGCGGACATCCTGGTCGTGGCGATCGGCCGGCCGCGTTTCGTGACGGCCGACATGGTGCGTCCGGGCGCCGTGGTGATCGACGTGGGGGTCAATCGCGATCCCGGGACGGGCAAGCTGTGCGGCGACGTGGACTACGCCGCCGTCGAACCGCTGGCCTCGGTCATCACTCCCGTGCCGGGCGGCGTGGGGCCGATGACGATCGCTTGTCTGATGGAGAATACGGTCGAATGTTTCCTGCGTAAAATGGAGCGGTGACGCGGCGGACGATCGGAATTACGGGGCTTTCTGCGATTTGTGGAAGGCCCCGTTTCGCATCGGGCCTCCGGTCGTCGGGGGATGTTGCGACCTGCCGCAGGGCGGTTCCGGAAGAGGTCGGGCGTTCGGCCGGATTCCGCGGTGCGCATCGTCGTCAGTGTTCCATGTCGTTCAGGTAGATTTCGAGTGCCCGTACCGAAATCAGGATTTCGCGGATGGAGACGCCGAGCGAGCCGATCAGCGCCAACAGGCCCGCACCGAAGACGTATGCGGCCACGAGCTGCAGCCCGATGTAGAGCAGGAACATCGTCACGACGCACAGGAACAGGCTGGCGATCCCCAGAATCTGCATGGCGCGGGTCAGGTAGAGCCGCCGCCGCAGGTTGTCGATCTGGGCGGCCGTCAGGTCGGAACGGTGTTGGAGGTATTGCGCTTTGAGCGTGCGGATCAGCTGGGCGTAGGAGAGAAACCGGTTGGTGTAGGCCAGCAGGATCAGCGAAATGGCGGGAAAGAGCAGCGCGGGGACGGTGAGTGTGAGTTCTTCCATAGCGAACGGATTATCGTGTCGTCGGGACAAAGATACGATTAAGCCGGGCGCAATGCAAATTTATTTGCTTTTTGCCGAGGCGGAGTATCTTTGGTTTGCGCCTTGGATGCTCTGTCTCGGCATAATCAAGCTTGCGCTTGCTTCTGCGCTCGACTTTTCGTATCTTTACGTCGCGGGACACGGACGGTTCCGGAGTCTCCGAATATTTTGTAGGAAAATAAGGGTTACGATGAAAACTACGAAACGAATGAAACGTCTGCTCGGTTGGCTGCTCGTGTGCCTGCCCGTTGCGGCCGGTGCGCAAAGCGTGCAGGATTCGCTGGCGATCGCCGCGATCCGCTGGGATACCTGCTGCGTGCGGCCGCATCTGGTGGCTGTGCAGGCGCAACTCGAACTGTTCGGCGCGCCGCAGGCGATCTCGATGGTCAGGTATGACGCGGGAAGATACCGCACCCGCATCGTACAGCCGGATTCGCTGACGCTTACGTCGGTTTTGGCCGAGGCGGAGGGGGCCGTGGCGGCCGTGAACGCGGGCTATTTCAATGTGAAGACGCTCGTTCCCTCGACGTTCGTGCGTGTCGGAGGCCGGACGGTCGCCGCGACCGAAGCTCGGGAAGAGTTCCGCGTCAACGGCGTGGTGGCGATAAAGGGGCGCCGCGTGCGGATCGAACCCTATGTTCCGGCGGACGACGCGCGGCTCGCGCGGCGTTACCGTGACGTGCTGGCTGCCGGGCCGCTGCTTCTCTGCCGCGGCGAGGCGTTGTCGTATGCCGATCGCGAGGGCGGTTTCTGGGGCCGGCACCCCCGTTCGGTCGTGGGCGTCACGCGACAGGGCGAGGCGGTGATGATCGTCGTGGACGGCCGTTTCCCGGGGCAGGCGGCGGGTATGACGATCGGCGAACTGATCTATCTCGTGCGGCAATTGGGGCTGTATTCGGCGCTGAACCTCGATGGCGGCGGTTCGTCGACGCTCTGGTGCGAGGAGGCGGGCGTCGTGAACCGCCCGTCCGACAACCAGAGGTTCGACCACGAGGGCGAACGGCGCGTCACGAACTGCATCGCGGTCGTGGCGGAGTGACGCCGCCCTTTCCGATCGGGAAGCCGAGGCGTTCCGTCGCTTCGGCTTTTCGTCGGATTTCGGAAATGCCCCCCCCCTTCCCGCATCTGCGGAAAGGCGGCAACAGCGTGTTTTCACGTGGGGCTGAATGTGCTGTTATCAGCGTGTCGGTCTGCTTGATGCCGGCTGTGTCCCGGCTTCGTCTCCTCGGTTTTTTAAATTTTGTGAAAAATTACTGTTAATTTTTTCACATTATCGTTTTTTTTTACTAATTTTGCATCGGGAAAAAAGGGACTTGCCGCGAGTGCGGAGCCTTCGTCGGGAGAGTCCCGGGAAATTCCGGATAGAGTTGGATAAAGAGGTTTTAATAACGAATACAATTATGGACAAAATGGATTTGAAAAAGTACGGCATCACCGGCGTTACGGAGATCGTGTACAATCCGTCGTATGACGAGCTGTTCCGCGAGGAGACCAAGAAGGGCCTGCGCGGTTTCGACAAGGGCGTTGTAACCGACATGGGCGCCGTGAACGTGATGACCGGCGTCTATACCGGCCGTTCGCCCAAGGACAAGTTCTTCGTGATGGACGAGACGACGAAGGATACCATCTGGTGGACTTCGCCCGAATACAAGAACGACAACAAGCCCGTGACGAAGGCTGCATGGAAGGAGTTGAAGAAGCTCGCCGGCCAGGAGCTTTCGGGCAAGAAGCTCTACGTGGTCGATACCTTCTGCGGCGCCAACGAGAACACGCGCTTGAAGATCCGCTTCATCATGGAGGTGGCCTGGCAGGCACACTTCGTGAAGAACATGTTCATCCGTCCGACCGACGCCGAGCTGGAGCAGTACGGCGAACCCGACTTCGTGGTGCTCAACGCTTCGAAGGCGAAGGTGAAGAACTACAAGAAGCTGGGTCTGAACTCGGAGACGGCCGTGGTCTTCAACCTCACGGAGAAGATGCAGGTAATCCTCAACACGTGGTACGGCGGTGAGATGAAGAAGGGCATGTTCTCCTATATGAACTACCTGCTGCCGTTGAAGGGCATCGCTTCGATGCACTGCTCGGCCAACACCAACGAGAAGGGCGAGACGGCGATCTTCTTCGGTCTGTCGGGTACGGGCAAGACGACCCTCTCGACCGATCCCAAGCGTCAGCTCATCGGCGACGACGAGCACGGCTGGGACGACGACGGCGTGTTCAATTTCGAGGGCGGCTGCTATGCCAAGGTCATCAATCTCTCGAAAGAGAACGAGCCCGACATCTGGAACGCTATCCGCCGCAACGCGCTGTTGGAGAACGTGACGGTCGGCCCGAAGGGCAAGATCGATTTCGCCGACAAGTCGGTGACCGAGAATACCCGCGTATCGTATCCGATCTTCCACATCGAGAATATCGTGAAGCCCGTATCGAAGGCTCCGGCCGCCAAGAAGGTGATCTTCCTCTCGGCCGATGCATTCGGCGTGCTGCCTCCCGTCTCGATCCTCACGCCCGAGCAGACGAAGTACTACTTCCTCTCCGGCTTCACGGCCAAGCTGGCCGGTACCGAGCGCGGTATCACCGAGCCTACGCCGACCTTCTCGGCCTGCTTCGGCGCAGCCTTCCTGTCGCTGCACCCCACCAAGTACGGCGAGGAGCTCGTTAAGCGCATGAAGAAGTCGGGCGCCAAGGCATATCTCGTGAACACGGGCTGGAACGGTACGGGCAAGCGTATCTCGATCAAGGATACCAGAGGCATCATCGACGCCATTCTCGACGGCTCGATCGACAAGGCCAAGACGAAGAAGCTCCCGATCTTCGATTTCGAAATCCCGACCGCACTGCCGGGCGTAGATCCCGCGATCCTCGATCCGCGCGATACCTACAAGTCGGCTTCGGAGTGGGACGTCAAGGCGAAGGATCTGGCCGAGCGCTTCATCAAGAACTTCGTGAAGTTCACGGGCAACGACGAGGGCAAGAGCCTCGTGGCTGCCGGTCCGAAGCTCTAAGCCGGTCTTACCGTTCAGGAGGAGCGAAAGAGTACGCGAAGGGCCGGTTCGATCTTCCGCAGACCGCAAGTGTTTGTGTTGTTGGTAGGTGAGAGCGGTTCGGCGGAGGTACGGTTTCCGATAGGGATTTCCGGTTCAGGGAATCGACCTTCCGCAGGCGGTGCGATCCGCAATCGGTTCGAATCTTCGCGGAGCGGTAACTTCCGTTCCACTCGTTGATCCTCCTACTATTGAATGCAGGTTGGAAAATCCGATGATTTTCCAACCTGCATCCTTTTATCCGGTCGGGTCGATCGTTCCGGCGGCGGTGCGGATCTTCCGGATGCGGCAGGGCCGGTTCGTCCGGAATCTTCCGGCGATGCGGTCGCCGCGACGGCCTTTTGCGCGGTTTTGCCTGCCGGCGGCTGCCCGCGCGGCCGGGCGGAGAGGGCGATTCCGGAGTCCCGTGCGTTGGTTTTGTACGCTGCAATCGGGGATCGCTACTTTTTAAGGGGTGAAAAAGGGGATTTTTTAGGAAATTCCGAGGAATTTCCGTATCATTGTAGATCGAAAATCCGGAAATGTGGATTCTTCCGGGGATTCACGTTCGAGAAATCTTTCTCGTCGGAGGAGGATGCGCGGCGGTCGCCGGGATGGATTTCGGGGCGGAGTTCCCGTAACGTGAGTTCGACGTGAATCCATGACGGCGAATCCGCAGGCAAGGTCAACAATTTGTTACGTCGAACTCTCGTTACGTTTTATGGTGAAGCCCAACAACCTGCGCAAGGTGTCCATCGCCCGGTTGAAGCAGGAGATGCAGGATACGGTTTTTCTGTCGGACGATCTGGCCATTACGACCATCGATTATCTGCGCAATCCCACGTCGGAGATTCCCGTGTCGCTCGACGGGTTCGCGGCGATGATCATGATGAGCGGGTCGGCGGTGCTCTCCATCGATACCGAGACCTATGAAGTCCGGCCCAACATGCTGGTATTCTTCCGTCCCGGCAGCATCATCCGGACGATCCGCTGTTCGTCCGATGCGACGGCCTATCTGGTCGCCTGTTCGAAGGCGTTCGTCAGCGACATCCAGGTCGATATTTCGGCGTCGCTCCCCATTCACATGCGCTTCGGCCGCAAACCCTGTTTGCAGGTGACCGAACGCGACGTGGCCGAAATCCGGCAATTTTTCCAGCTTATCAAGACCGTGATCCAGAGCGATAAGGAGCGGTATCGCAAGGAGATCATCCACACGCTTTTCACGGCGGTTTTCTATCTGATTACCGAGTTGAACCAGCGCGAGCAGTCGAGCGAGCAGAAGCAGGGCCGCTGCGAAGTGCTTTTCGACCAGTTCATGCAGCTGCTGGGCGAGTACAACAAGCGGGAGCGGAACGTGAGTTTTTATGCCAGGCAGTTGAACATCACCCCGAAATATCTCTCGTCGGTGGTGAAGGAGGTGAGCGGCAAGACGGCGGCCAAGTGGATCGACGAATCGGTCATCCTCGAAGCGAAGTCGTTGCTGAAATATTCGGGCATGAGTATTCAGGAGATCGCCTACCACCTCAATTTCAGTACGCAGTCCTTCTTCGGAAAGTATTTCAAACAGCATACGGGTACCTCGCCGTCGCGTTACAAGCGCAAGGGGTAACGACGAAGCGCGGGGTTCCGGAATCGGGACCCCGCGCTCGCATTTTATACGGAGCGGATCAGTTGCGCAGGTAGGCGCCCGTCGCACGCAGTTCGGCGCGCAGCGCCTCCACGTCGAGATCGGCGGGCTGCACGCCCGCCTTCAAGGCCAGC